>Ga0081606_1000085_pt1 | contig 69370 bp, 63 predicted proteins | sample EareggfetidaYelm_FD_71127 | JGI IMG/M metagenome (GOLD analysis project Ga0081606, IMG submission 71127) | Earthworm egg capsule microbial community from the University of Washington, USA - E. fetida Yelm (SPADES assembly) (version 2) | ecosystem: Host-associated > Annelida > Reproductive system...
CAAACCTACGTTATCTCCAGCTTCACCTCTGTCAAGGATTTTACGGAACATCTCAACTCCTGTAATAGTAGAAGTCAATTTTTCAGCTCCCATACCGATGATTTCAACTGCATCTCCAGTGTTTGCAATACCAGTTTCGATACGACCTGTAGCAACAGTTCCACGACCAGTAATTGTAAATACGTCTTCAACAGGCATCAAGAATGGTTTTGCAGTATCACGGATTGGCTCTTCGATCCAGTTGTCAACAGCTTCCATCAATTCAAGGATTTTAGGAACCCATGTTGGATCAGCGTTCAATCCACCCAAAGCAGAACCTTGGATAACTGGACCGTTATCTCCATCATATTCGTAGAAAGACAACAAGTCTCTGATTTCCATTTCAACCAGCTCTAAAAGCTCAGCATCATCAACCATATCCACTTTGTTCATAAAAACAACCATTCTAGGAATACCAACCTGGCGACCTAAAAGGATGTGCTCACGTGTTTGTGGCATTGGTCCGTCAGTAGCAGCTACTACTAAGATAGCACCATCCATTTGAGCAGCACCTGTAACCATGTTTTTTACGTAATCCGCGTGACCTGGACAGTCAACGTGCGCGTAGTGACGGTTAGCAGTTTCATATTCAACGTGTGATGTATTAATAGTAATACCTCTTTCTTTTTCTTCAGGTGCATTATCAATCTGGTCGAAAGATTTAGCAGCAGTTTTAGAGAAACCAGCTTCAGCCATTACTTTAGTAATAGCAGCAGTCAAAGTAGTTTTTCCGTGATCCACGTGTCCAATTGTACCGATATTTAAGTGCGGTTTGGAACGATTAAAATTCTCTTTTGCCATTTTACTTAATTTTTAATCTTAGTTATATATTAGTGTTCAAAATTCTAATTTATTGAGCCAACGACGGGAATTGAACCCGTGACCTCTTCCTTACCAAGGAAGCACTCTACCCCTGAGCTACGCCGGCAGTTTCCTTGGTTTGTTTTAAGTGATTTACATTTAAAACAGTCCGTTTTGGATTCACTTTTAAGGATTGAATCGGATACTTTTATCCATACTTCCATAAAGAAGAAAGATTACTCGCTGCGCTCGTGATCCTGTAAGGGTGAACCCTTACCAAATTTTTGATTTTGCAGAAACCATCTATTTGATTAAACTCCCACAGGATTACCTCGCTATCGCTCGGTGATCCGTGAAGGGGAACCTTCACCAAATTTTTGCTTTCATCAGCTTACGAAAACAAAGCTTTCGACGCCGTCTCAATCAAAAATTTCGTGGGGAGAGCAGGATTCGAACCTGCGAAGTTCACACAGCAGATTTACAGTCTGCCCTCGTTGGCCGCTTGAGTATCTCCCCGATTTTTTTATCCCAATAATTTAAAGAACATTCCCAATTAAATTGGAGATTTTGAGCCGATAGAGGGACTCGAACCCACGACCTGCTGATTACAAATCAGCTGCTCTAGCCAACTGAGCTACACCGGCATTGACAATAAAAAAAGTCCGCTATTTCTAACGGACTGCAAATGTATATCTTTTTGTTACTTAATCCAAAACATTTTTAAAAAAAATTGTGATTAAATATGAGTACGTATTTTTTCTTTTCTTTTCACCAGCAATCTTTCGGCAGATTCTGCGCATGACTCTACTGCTTCTTCAAAACTTTTACATTGTTTCTTTACCAGAAAATCATCTCCAGGGACGTGAATTTTAATCTCCGCAATCTTATTTTCTTTCTCGCTAATATTTTCAACCTTCAAAAAAACGTCAGCTGAAACAATTTTATCGTAATACTTTTCCAATTTATCCATTCTTTGTTGGATAAAATCTACCAGTTTTCCGTCAACATTGAAGTTAACTGCATGAACTTCTACCTTCATAATCTATTATTTTATGGTTACACATTTAAAAGAATCATTCGCGGCTTCTCGGATGCGCATTCCCATAGACTTTTTTAAGTTCAGCCAGACTGCTGTGCGTGTAAATCTGGGTTGATGCCAAACTCGAATGCCCCAATAATTCTTTTACTGAATTGATATCTGCCCCGTTGTTTAAAAGGTGTGTCGCAAAAGTGTGTCGCAGGATATGCGGACTCTTTTTTACCTTTTCGGATACATTACTAAAGTAGGCATTTATTAATCGATACACAAACGAATCATTCAATTTAACGCCTTTTTGCGTCAGAAAAAGAAAAGCCGAATCTTTAATTTGTTCAATGCGAGCGCGTTCCTGCAAATACAAATCGAGTTGTTGGGAAAGAATTGGCAAAATAGGCAATATCCGCTCTTTATTACGCTTGCCAAGCACTTTGAGCGTGCTATTCGAATAATTAATGTTAGCGATTTGCAAATGAATCAGTTCTGTGCGCCGGATTCCGGTTGTATAAAACAAATCGATGATCAGCTTGTCGCGTGTACCTTCAAAACCTTCCGGGTACTGAATGTGGTTCAACACATTATCAACCTCCTTTTCAGAAAAAGGAATCTGTAATTTCTTCGGTGTTTTTAAAGATTTGTGTTTGAGCAACGGACTAACATCAATCTGTTTCGTTTTCAACAAGAATTTATAATACGATTTTAAAGACGACATTTTCCGGTTAATCGAATTGTTCGAAACCCCGGCATCGACCAAAGAAACGATCCAGCTTCTGACCTGGCTGTAATTGACTTCAAACAAACTTTCCTGGTCAAATTCCGTTTGCAGAAATGCCTCAAAAAAACCAATATCGTTCAAATACGCCAACACCGTATGCGCCGAATATTTTTTCTCCAGCTCCAGATAATCCCGATATGATTTTTTGCTATTGTCCATAAAAAAACCGCCAGTATCAAAGGTATTAAACTTTGCCTACTGACGGTTTCTATAACTAAGAAAATTAAATATTAATTCTCTAACTGGTCTCTCATGTTCTGGATGTAAGCCGCTTTCTGGATTTTCATCCTGTTTGTAACAGAAGGTTTAATGAACGCCTGACGTGCACGCAACTGACGAACAGTTCCTGTTTTATCAAACTTTCTTTTATAGCGCTTTAATGCTCTATCGATATTTTCTCCGTCTTTAATTGGTATAATTAACATAATATAGACACCTCCTCTCGTTAAGGCTGCAAAAGTAAACATTAATTGATAATTGACAATGGATAATTGGCAATTTTTTCAGCACAATCCAAACATTATAAATTATCCATTGTGAATTATCAATTATTTGGGCGTGCCGGCGGAATCAACAGCCCACTCCCAAACAGCGAATATCGTCCGCCGTCAGGCTATCCGCTTCAAGTCCTCGCTGCGCTGCGGGCTTTCCGCTGCTATCCTTCACGCAAGAGTACTAAGAAGAAAGAGACAAGAATCAAGACTTAATCTCAATTCTCATCTCTTTCACATTTTTTTTACAACCTTAATTCTTGACTCTTGCAGCGAAGCAGTCTTATTTCCTACTTAAAATAAAAAGTGGTAACCTTACTGTACGGTCGATCTGTCGTCACTTCCTGCGTTTTTCTGAAATAATACGACGACGGCCCGGATTCAAAAACCGATTCCTGTAAATCCGTCGTTCGCAAATTGGGAGAATGGCGCAAACTTTCAATCAACGGGCTTCCTATATAACATTCCGCTTGGTAAACCATAAAATTTCGCTTTCCAAAAGTATTGATCAGAATTTTAGCCATATTGTCTTTAATCGGCGCATAGGAAATCACTGCTTCTCCTCCTGTCGATGAAGTGGTTTTTATCAAATTTCCGTCGGCATCATACGCAAACAAATACTGATCCATAATGACACCGCTATTCAAATTTTCGACTCCCGCTTTCACAATATTATCATTGGAGTCAAACGCTATAACAATTCGTTTGGATACTGCCGTCTCTGGATCATCATAAGGCAGCGTCAGGTATTCAAAATAAACCTTTTGTTGCGGAAGATGGGTAAAACGGTAATACCGCGTAACTGACGGACTTTGACCGTAAGTCCAGTTTATCGCAATCATTCTGCCCTGCGTATCATAAAAGAAATCCATAACGTCGTTCGATATAACCTTTTTTACCAGCAGTCCGTTTTCATAAAAATAGCGCTGTTCCGAAAATTCCCCTTGTGATTGTCCATTGATGAAACGCTCCTCTGTTACAGCAAAAAGCTTCTGATCCTGTAACGTGGTTTTACTATAGGTACGCTGTGTTCTTCCGTCAGAGACTTGGGAAATGTCTGTTGTAAAATAATCAAAAACAGCTTGGTCTGCTGCGGTTGCAACGTTGTTGTCATCATCGGAACATGAAAAAAAAAGCATAGCAAATCCTGCCAAAAAAAGGTGTTTGGTTGTCATAATCAATGATTTAAATTGGTTTGAAAGGATAACGTGCTGTCATTTCATTTATTGTTAAAAAAGTTAAAATAATATTTATAAAACAAAAAAGCCCCCGTTCGGAAGCTCATTCATGTTATATTCTATTTTAATTCTGCTTTAAACAATATCTGGAAATTGGTCGTTTCTGAAACTGCTGCCCGACAAATTCAGTTATTTTACCGCCGGTTCATAATTTCGCTTGTCAATGATCATTTTTGAAAGAATCTCTTTCATAATTTCCGACGTTCCGCCGCCAATAGGCCCCAGGCGACTGTCTCTTAACAAACGTGCCAAAGGATATTCTTCCATATAACCGTAACCGCCTAACATTTGCAAACAACTGTAAATCGTATCATCCGCAACTTTAGTCGATTTCAATTTTGCCATTGTCGCTTCTCTGACCACATACTCTTTTTCATTTAATCTTGCTATAGCTGCATAATTAAAAACCTTGCAATGCTCCACCTCTGTCGCGTGTTCCACAATAGTGTGTCGCAAAGCCTGAAACTTATCGATTGTGGTACCAAACGCCTCACGTTCTGACATATAACCTATCGTATATTCAATTGCATATTCGCCTCTTGCGTGTGCGTTGATTGCCATAATGAGTCGTTCCAAAGCAAAATGCTGCATGATATATGGAAATCCTTTTCCTTCTTCACCCATTAAATTTGCTGCAGGAATCTCGACATTGTCAAATGCGATTTCAGCCGTATCCGAAGCCCGCCATCCTAATTTATCCAATTTGGTAGCAGAAATTCCTTTTAAATCCGCATCTACTAAAAAAATACTGATCCCTTTATTACCGGATTCAGGGTTTGTTTTAGCCGCAACTACATAATAGTCCGCATAAATACCATTGGTAATAAATGTTTTTGAACCATTAATGACATATTTATCACCTTGTTTTACTGCCGTAGTACGCATCCCTGCTACATCACTCCCACCAAATGGCTCGGTAATGCATAAGGCACCTATTTTATCTCCAGCAATACTTGGCGCTAAATAATCATTTTTAATCCTTTCGTCACCCTCGGCGTTCAAATGGGTCATTGCCAGATAAGCATGCGCCCACATTGCTGCCGCAAAACCAGAAGATTTAATTTTCTGGAGCTCTTCTAAAAAAATTACGGTATAAAATAAATCCAGATTCAAACCTCCGTAAGCTTCAGGGTAGTTCAATCCGAAAAAACCCATATCGCCAAATTTTTTCCATATAAAGCGATCGATTGTACCTGTTTTTTCCCATTTCTCAATATGTGGCACGACTTCCTTTTGCAAAAAATCTTTAAAACTGTTCCTGAAAGAATGGTGCTCTTCCGTAAAATGTATTGAACTCATAAATATTGGTAATTTGACTGTATTTTTTTAGAATTCCAAATATAAGGTAATTATTTTTTCTTTTTCAACAGGAAAGCCCGAAATTTTTGTTAATTCCGCAGCGTCAGCTATTTTGCCATTCATACTGCGATGCGTTATTATCGACTTCGCTAAAGCGTAACGAAAATAAGGGAATTGCATTAATTCCTTTAACGACGCGGTATTCACATTGATTCTTTTAACTTCCGGAATCGATTTTACCGAAAACGATGTAGTTAATTCCTCGATGACTTCCGGCGACAAACCCCAAATATCTTGCATTTGTTCCATGCTTACAAAGCCGCCAAATTTTTCCTTTTCCTTCAAAATTCTGTCAGACAATCCGTCGCCGATACCGTAAATTTTCTTCAAATCTTCTTTTGTAGCGAGGTTGATATCGATAACTGGGCGATTTTCCTTTTTCTTGAACGTATTGAATTTTTCAAAATTTTTGTTTCTGTTTTTTTGGGTAACCCAATCCGGGAATTTAAAATAAGGTGAAATTGCTTCCAATAAAGAATCCGAAACTTTTGTGACCTGCTGAAACTCTTTAGCCGAATTGACATATTTGTCTTTTTTGCGAAAGGCCAACAACCGGTCTATTTCTGCGACAGACATTCCGAGTTTATATCCTTTAAAATCGGTAATGAAATTCGGATTAAACGGATAAATCTTCGGTTTTTCTGCTTTCTTTTTCAGATTCAGTGAATCCATTGCTGATTGTAAGGACATCCAATGTTGCCCGCTCCTATTTCCAACCGTTTCCGGAGCAGAAAAAACAAAATAATAAATGGCCTGAAATGCGATGATAGCTGCAAACAATACAACCAGGCCCAATCGCTGGCTTTTCGTAAATAAAAAATACGTTTTTAGGGATGAAAAATTCATGATTTTGGCGTGTAAAAATTATAAATGGCGTAGAGATAGAAAGTGGAAATTACAGGTCGAAAACAGAACTTCGTTTTGCCCGGATCAGGTCTTTGAGTTTAATCCAAAAGGCCAGTGTCAGGTAAACCCCAAACCAGAGTCCGGCGGTTACAAATGAAATATAAATAAAAAACAACCGCACATTATTCGCCCGCATGCCTAATTTGTCTGCAAGCCTGGACGAAACATGGAAACCATATTTTTCAAAGAAATATTTCAGGCGGATAACGAAAGTCATTTCAATAATTTTGGTTTACAAATTTAATCAAAAATCAGTTGGTTTTAAGCAAAGCGATACCGACGGCACAATCGAGGCACTTGCCGCGGTCGCAATACTCAGATTTGAGCTGCAGCAGCGATTGTGATTCAAAAGCATTTTTAGCTAGAATCCCAAAGTTGCTGAATTTATCAATTACGACGTTGCTTTCAGCACCAACCTGTTGCAACAGCTCAATAGTCCGTTCAGGGATTTCCTGTCCACGGCTTTTCGCATATGCAAACTGTATTGGCGCAATCGTATTAATGATCAGCAGATCAACAAACGATTTTGACAGCATTTTGGTCTTTTTCGGGCTTTCCTTATCAAACTGGTAATGCGTTTGCCAATACGGAGAAACGGCTACTTTAAGCAATTCATACACCTCAGTAACCGAATGGCTAGAGATGAGTTCAGAAAACAATTGATGGCGGCCCGAATACAAATTGGCCAATTGGGACAAACGAATTGTCGGGAAATTATCCGGCCGGTGTTTAAAAAACTGGACCGGCGGCAACACTATTTGCTCGATTTTGTATTTACAAGACAAATAATCAAATCGCGATTTTAAGTTGCCGAAATAACAATCCTGCTTCGAAACATCAAGCAAACCGGCCTTTCCAAACAACAATGCTTCTACATTTTCGACTTCAGAATTTTCTTTGCGAATGATTGAAAAAGGCAGACTTTGCGCTATTTGCAGAAAGGTTTCGCCGTTGGTGTTAAGCCCGAAATTTTTAGCCAGCAACCAAAACAATACTGCTTCCCAATCATTGTGGCTTTGTTCGGATAGTTTCCTGATGGTTTCAGATTTTTTTTCAAGCCTTTCAAAGAACAACCGTTCCTGCCAATTCTTTATGGTGAATGGGTCAATTTTGCCCATTAGTCTTTCACAGAAAATCCAGCTTTTGGGAAACATTAATGATTGGTAATTGTTGAGAATTTCGGGCGGTACATATTTTTGGAGCTCGAGCACCGGAATTTCAATATTGTTCTTCCGGAATATTTCAGTGTCGTGCTCCCAAACCACATGCAGGATCACATTTTCATAAGCCGGATCATTTTGATGGTGGTGCAAATACCAATCGGATGATTTGACATGGATTTCGATATTGCCCGCCCATTTTTGAGCGCCAATAATCAGCTGTGCGTTAAAAAAATCAGGGCCTGCCAATTGCAGGTATTGCCCGGGATGAATGATTGTGAGTGGTTCCTTATTGGATGTCAGCAATTCCAAAGTACGGAACTTGCGGAATCTCCACAAGTAGTGTAGAAAATCTTCTTTCATATTGATTCTGAATGGCGTATAATTGAATGACTAATTTAAAAAAATAAAATCAGTCTGCCATCAAATCAATATATTTTTATTTTAAAAGATACAATTGTGCGCAGGCTTTGGCATCAGAAAGTGCTTCGTGGTGGTTTAACTGGATGTTGTTGCGTTCGCTGCAGTATTTCAGGTTTGCCGGTTTATAGCCTTTTGCACGGTAAATTTTACACGTACATTCCCAACGGTCTGCAATCTCGAGTTCGTCATAATACAAACCATAATACTTCATGGTTTTCATTAAAACATTACGATCAAACACTTCGTTATGCGCTACTATTTTCCTTCCGAATAAACGTTTTCTGATTTCAGGAAAATGGCTGTCAAATGTTTTTTCTTCAAGTGTTTCAACTGGTTTGATGCCATGGCACATGATATTTCTGTACCAATATTCGTTATTCGGCGGCTGAATTAATGTGTAATACTCTTCGGTAATGACGCCGTCTTCAACCGTGACAATTCCTACAGCGCAGGCACTTTCCGGATGGCCGGTTGCGGTTTCGAAATCTATGGCGGTGAAGGTCATTTTTTTAATTGACAATTGATAATTACCTACTAATGATAAATGGACAATTGACGATGCCCGGCATTATCAATTGTCAATTATCAACTATTTTATCGATCCGATAATGTCGTATTTCGTAATAATGTGGTGTTTGCCATTTCCTAAATCAAGCAGTACGGCTTGGTTTTCTTTGGTAAACAATTTGGAAACCTCTTCGATTTTGGTTCCGAATTTTACGACTGGATACGGTTTACCCATAACTTCACGGATGGGTTTGTCGGCAACATTTTTATCATTGACATAACTTTGGAACAAATCGGATTCGTCAACCGAACCTACAAAACCAGTAATGTCGATCACCGGAATCTGAGAAATTTTATATTTGCGCATTCTTTCAATCGCATGTGAAACCAGTTCTTCAGTACGAACGATAACCAATGGTTTGTCGATGTGGTCTTTGATAACATCTTCGGCTTTGGTGATTTCCTCATCAAGGAAACCACGTTCACGCATCCAGTCATCGTTAAACATTTTCCCTACGTAACGGCTGCCCGAATCGTGGAATAAAACTACCACTACATCTTCAGGTTTGAAATGCTCCTTCAATTGCAACAATCCTTTGATTGCCGAACCGGCAGAATTTCCAACGAAAATCCCTTCTTCGAGTGCAATTTTACGCGTATATACCGCGGCATCTTTATCTGTAACTTTTGTAAAACCATCGATTAATGAGAAGTCAACATTTTTAGGAAGAATGTCTTCCCCTATGCCTTCAGTAATATAAGAATAAATTTCGTTTTCGTCAAAAATGCCCGTTTCGTGGTATTTTTTAAATACGGAGCCGTAAGTATCTACGCCCCAGATTTTAATGTTTGGATTTTTTTCTTTCAGGTATTTAGCCACACCTGAAATCGTTCCGCCGGTTCCTACGCCAACGACGAAATGGGTAATCTTGCCTTCGGTTTGTTCCCAAATTTCCGGACCGGTTTGTTCGTAATGCGCAATCGCATTTGAAGGATTGTCATATTGGTTTACATACCATGAATTTGGTGTGTCTTCGCCCAGTCTTTTAGAAACCGAATAATACGATCTTGGATCTGTTGGTTCCACATCTGTAGGGCAAACGACTACTTTGGCACCCACGGCGCGAAGGATGTCCATTTTTTCTTTTGACTGTTTGTCTGTGATTACGCAGATGAGTTTGTAGCCTTTTACGATTGCAGCCAAAGCCAATCCCATTCCGGTATTTCCTGATGTCCCTTCGATAATGGTTCCGCCTGGTTTTAAACGGCCATCTGCTTCAGCATCTTCAACCATTTTAACAGCCATCCTATCTTTGACGGAATTGCCTGGGTTGAAGGTTTCTACTTTAGCGAGTATCAAAGCGTCTACTTCGGCGGTGACTTTGTTTAATCTTACCAATGGCGTATTACCGATGGTTCCTAATATATTTTCTGAATATTTCATGATTCTGAAGATTTGCTGTTGGATTGCTGTTTTTGAGCCTGCAAATATATGAATTTGTTATAAAACGGCGGTTGTTATTTTGTTTTGAAAACGTTGTCCTAAAATATTGCGTGAAGGGTTTTTATGTTTTTGCCATGACTTACACAAATTCTTATAGATTATCTAGTGTAATTGCTTTGCTTATTCCCTGATGCCGGAACTTGCAGAAACTTTGGAAAACAGAAAGTTTTATGTAAAGTTATTTTTCAAAAAGAATCAGGTTATACCCTAACTACTTTAAAAAATTTTCTTCGATTAATATTACCTAAAAAACTTTGTGTGAAAATATTCATCTAAAAATTTTTCACACAAAATCTGTGTGGATTTTTTAATTAAATTTTTTAGTACATTAATAAAGTTCCTTACAGAAATTGGATTGATAATAAATTATAGATATTTGGTCATGAAATCATGTTCAATCGAATGAAGAACGTTCCTATAACCGTTCGCGTGAGCGATGGCAGCGGCATCCTTTTTCGCGCTTTTTTGCGCGGAAAAGATAAAGCGGACAGCGCGACCTGAGGCACGAAGGGCACGCCCAAATATTTATTGGAAGAAATTCCACACCAGTCCGAAACGGATGAGGAAGTCGCGGTATGGATAATTTGAAGCGGAGTAAAAAGTGTTTGTGGGCGCCCAGGCAGAATTGAAATGCTCGGCTTTTACAAATATCCTGGTTTGCCTGATTCTTGCGTTGATGAAAAAGTCAAAATTGGCAAAATCACCAATTTGACGTTTTTGCTGTACGAAAAATTCGGCGGTTACCGGATTGTAATCGTCGGCGTGGTATTTTGTGAAATAATTGAAAGTGACGCCGGTTTGTAAATACAATGCTTTTTTAAAGAAATAATCGGAGAAATAGAGTGTGTTTCTGGTGACGAAATCGGGTACATTAAGAATATTTTCACTTTGTTCGACCTGTTGGTACAACAGTGTATTGTCGAGTGCGAGCTTCCAGAACTTGATTTCCTTGTTGATTTTAAGCGACAGGTATTTTATCGATTTGCCGTATTGTTTTGGTGAAACGAGCTGCACGGAATCGTTGGTGCTGTCATCGCTGAAATACAAAAAGTCGTTGTAATTGGAAACCTGGAGCGAGGCCGTGGCCCATTGGGTTTGGGCGTTTACCGTAATGTTGTTGATTTTTTCGTTTTTGAAATTGTTGGACCACAAATAATTAGTGTAGCTGCTTTGGTGCAGGTTGTAGATGTGGTTTGGTAATTTATTCATTTTCTGGTAGCCGAAAGACAGTTTGTTTTTGTCGTTAATGGCATAACTGACGGTTCCGTCGATGTTGGTCAGATCCTGATCGGTGATAGAATTGGAGTAAGACAATTTGGCTTTCCAGTTGTTTTTTTGGTATTCATATTGACCGCCAACGGTATTGATGTTGTCTTCAAGCCGCGCCGGAATGACCTGCCCAATAAGGACAAAAACTTTATCGTAGTAATAATTATAACGGAAATCTTCGGCGAAAAACTGGAATTTCCCTAAAGTAGCATTTTCGTAAACAGCCCCTACTTTATTATACAGATGGTTGTATTTTACCTGGTCATTGATACCGGCAGAAACATACGATTTTCCGAATCGGTTGATGGTTCTGCTGCCTACAGTTGACGGAACCGCCAATTGATTGTATTCGAAAAATTTGCTTTCGTAATTAAATTGGTGCGCTATGTACAGGTTGTTGCTTCCCTGATTTGGGTTGATGCGGAACTGGTGGTCTAAAAAAATACGATTGCCTTTGAGGAACGATTTGGCATCTTTCATATAGACTTCGAGTCGTTGCCTTTCTTTGAAATCTTCGTCTTTGCCTTCAAAATCTTCGAGTGTCGTGATTCCGCCATTTTCCCCGTTTAGGATATCTTGTCCGGTAAAATGAGCGTTGGCGATGTAGCGCTGGCTTTTGGTATTATAGCTGGCCGTAAATCTGAAATTTCCGGTACTCGACAGTTGGTTGATATATTTCCCAAGCGACCTTAGTCCTTTATAAGCAACTGAAAAATTAAATCTTTCTGAAGTATTTAATGTGATGAATGCATCTACACTTTGGCCTTGCTGCATGACGGTTTTGAAATACAATTCGGTTAACGGCGTCGCTACTGAATAGTATTTGATATCCGAAGCTTCGAGATACGCAAAATGTTTCGCTTTGTAGCCAAATTCCGGAAATGGAACGTAGCGGTTTAACGAATGCTGTAATGTATTGTATGTCTGTCCTTCGTTGAAGAACGGTAACAAACCGAAATTGTCTTTCCTAAGGTAGTTGTAATCGTACTCTTTTTTAATGGTAAGCGAAGTATCTACAAAAGTGGTATCGCGATCAAGAGTAATGATCCGGTAGGAAGTGATTGGTGCTTTTTTTGCCAGGTCTTTGGCTTTTTGTTCGGCGCTTTTGATCAGGCTTTTTCTTTCTTTTGGTTTTTGAATAGCCGGTTCCTGGGCAGAGACCAAAAAAGTAAATAATAAAAACACCGTCGAAAAAACAATTCTCATAGATACCATATAAAGGGCAAAAATAGCTATTTGTTTGTTAATACTGTAAAAATGAATTGAAAGTTATGATTTAATAAACAGCTAAAAAATAAAAAAGCCATCCGTTTCGGGATGGCTTTTAAAAAAAATATGCTTTTATTATTGTTTTACAACTTTAACAGTTGAAACAGCACCAGCATTGTTAGCTACTTTAACCATGTAAATACCGCTATTTAATGCGCTAAGGTTTAAAGTAACATTGTTTAAGGTGTTGTAGTTCGTATTAAGAACTTGTTTTCCAAGTACGTCAAAAACAGTAACGTTAGTGATGTTTTTTCCGTCAACATTAAGAATTCCTGTTGTTGGGTTTGGAGAAACACCAGCAACTTTAGTTCCTGCAACATTGCTGGTTGACAAGTTGCTTGCGTCAGCAATCCATTTCCAGATACCACCTGATGTTGCAGAAGCAGTAAATCCAGAAGCAAGACCATGAGTTGGATCGTAGAAAGCTAAAGCACCACCACCATCAACTGGATCCACGTCTATAGCATTGATATCAATCCATGTAACTCCACCGTCAGTACTGTAAGAAGAACCTCTAAGTCCGTCCAAAAGATCTTCACCTGTAGTTACTACAACATTATCAGTACCTGGTACGAAGTCAACGTTAAAGTTTCTAACTCCGTCAGGAAACTCAGCTGCCCAAGTAACACCACCGTCAGTAGTTCTGAATTGCTCAAAGTTTGAAGAAATCAACAAACCTTCACTTGCATTTTTAAAAGAATAGTTACCGCTAATTGCTGCTGAACCAAAATCTGCAATAGGAGATTGCGCAACTGTTGTCCATGTCAAACCTCTATCATTAGATTGGTAAATTCTTCCTTTGTTTGTACCAAACCAGATTTTATCACCAAATGTATCAAAATTGTGAACATACCCATATTCACCGTCTAATTGTGGCGCGATGCTAGATTGTGGCACTCTTGTCCAGTTAGTACCACCATTGGTAGTTGTATAAAGCTCAAAGTATCCATTTGCAGGATCTCCTTGACAGAAACCGTTATTTTCATCCCAGAAGTACACTAAGTTTGCAAACGAATCAGGAGTATTAAAAGAAGCCGTCGTTTGTTTTACCCATGTAACTCCTCCATCTGTAGTTTTAAAAATACCCCCTTGTGCAGTAGCTGTATTTGGGAAAGCTGCAACATATGCTGTAGTTGCAGAAATCCCCTGAATTGAACCAATTCCCAAATCTGTAGAACCTGCACCTAAGTTGATTACACCATTGGTCCATGTATTTCCACCATCAATTGAACGTCCCCAGTTTCTAAAAGTTGCAGCAGCACCAGAACCGTCTGAAGCAGATGTCCAAACTACGTTGGCATTTACCCAAGAAATATGAGACTGAGTAGTTGACACACTCGAGAATCCTGTTGACTTTTCTTCCCAAAAAACTTGCTGCGCTTGCGCCGTGGCGAACCCAAAAGCAACAAAAGATAATAGTAATAATTTTTTCATAATAAATTAATTTTATAATTAAAGTTTAAACAAATATAAAGTTTAAAAATTTAAAACACAAAAAAAAATCTTTTTACTAGAATATTTATTATGTTAATATTTTAATTTTTGCGATATAATGAAAAAATCCTCAATGAAATTAATCAATTGAGGATTATTTTTGTTAAAAGAACAATTTAGTTACAATGGTGTCGTCGTAAAACTTACGCTTCCATCTTCTGCTACTATTTTAGAGATTTTGGCAATTGGTTTTAAAGGACTGCCAACCTCTAATCCATTATATACCCCTTCAAAAACTTCAACAGTATCATTAGGATAATTTATAACCAACCTATAGGGCATATCAAAAGGACTCGTGACCAAAAGAATGGCATTAATACTCAGGATAAAATCTCCGCCACCAGGAATTGTTGTTGTATTAGCACTGGTATTACTGCCGCTTGAAACAGCATTTTCGATTCTGATGGTATGCGCGATAAAGCTACCCGTAAGGTTAGGAACGGCATCCGTTAAAGCATCTGGCCTGTCAATTGACAGCCTTAAACGGTTTGTTGTGGAAGAGGCATTTGGCCAAGCCAGTTTAATTTGCAACCTTGACAAATCGTTATCCGGAACCACCGTACTTCCTGTATTAATTTGGATTACATTTGATTTAAGCAAATAATGAATACCCGGAACCCCGTTGTAAAATTCGATGGCCGTAAGTGCAAGTGTAAACTTAGAGGAATAAATATCTCCACCAGCGGCAAGGATATCACCCGTTGCAGTGCTTGTATTTGGCAATATTTCCAGGTAAGCCCTTCTTCTTCTTCCCCCATCACTCAAAGTTGTCGCTTCAACACGAACAGTATCAGTAAAGGTCATTGGCAATTGAACCGTAAAAGGGATTTTCTGATCTGTAAGCGCTACTGTAGTTGTCGTCGAAACTACTGCGTCTAAGGTCACAATTTGCTGATTTGGATCATCAAGTGGCGTACCTGTGAAAACATCTCCCTCTTCACAACTGGCAAATAATCCCAGCAATGGAAGAAGCAATAATATATTTTTAATTTTTTTCATAATATTCTCTTATTAATTGTTATTGCTGAACAATCGCTAGATCTGACGATTGTTAAAGTCACCATCACGTCTTGCACGATCGATAATGTGAGTATTAAACTTATAACCCTGCTCTAAGAAATTTGCAATCTGAACAGTTCTGGAAAGATTGTTAAAACCACACTTATTTCCTGCAGCATCATAGGAATAGCCCAAAAACCTAAATTGATCTCCATTTCTTAAATCTGATACCGAAATATTAAGAGCAGATGCGATCAAAGCTGGGGTAATTTCCATCTGATGAGGAAATGAAGTGTAAGTATCCAACAGCACATAATCGCTTGTTGCTACATTGGCAATTCTCCTTTGAACATAAAGCTCATACTTAACAACATTTCCTGATTGATTGTACATCATTCCTCTAAATGAAGTATTATCAATCTCGTCGAAAATTAGTTGATCATTTGCTTTATCAAAATCAATTTTCACAAACTGACCTCCAATTTTTGGAGCCAATGGATTCAAACTCTCATCCTCTTCGCAGGAAGAGAAAGTAAGAAGCATGAATGAAAATATAGATAGGAAAAATAAATTTTTCATAGTTGAGATTGTATTAAATTAATGTAGTTCTAAATTAGCCGTGTCCCAAAAAACCCTTTTCGTCCTGTTGTTAGAAGGCGCATTAGGATTGTTATTCACACTGGCTCCAGCATAATACGCAGTTTGGTAAAAATCTCCAGGATTTTCTTCTAATGTAGGTTGAAAATTACTTGGATAACCTGTTCTTCTGTAAGCATTATAAGGTTCAATACCATTACCCCATGCAGCAATATAATATTCTTTAATAATAAGTTCTAATTTTCTTGCTGTTGTGTTGCCTTCGCTGTTGTAATTTGTTTTAATAAAATTAACATACGTTGTAATCTTTGCTTCTGTAGGAAGGAATTGTGTGGCATCAGACGGCATAGGAATGAATGTAGTGGTTTTACGGATAGAGGCTCTAATCCCCGCCTCTAGTTCCTCGAGAGCAGTATTTGGCCCAATATCATGCATTAACTTGATCTCGGCTTTAATAAAGTGAACGTAAGACGAAAGCACCATTGGCATAATCCCTTTTCCTAATTCCCCTGTTAAACCAAAATTTGTACTTGAATTTACATTTATCGGATCTCCAATTTCACCTCCGATAGGATAAATTCCGGCAACCGTCCTGATATCATCATCAGAAGGAATTCCAGAGTTATCACCATGATCTCTTCCTAGGTAAGGATTCGTAAAAGTAAGGTTATCAGAAGTACAGTAAGTCGCCTTAACTGTTGCCCCTACAAAAAATGATGAATACTGAGAATCTTCATAATGTACAGGTTTTCCAAGTGATTTACATGGCAAATTAGTAGAGTTTGTTGTCGAAGAAGAAATACCAGCTTGTTTAAAGAAATAAAATCTTTCACGAGGGTCAAAATCCTGACCACGATTTTTCTCTCTGCTTACTGCCCACATGAAATAGTTTGCAATATACTGTCCACCGCCTAGTTCATACTGATCGTTATACAATGGATGTCTAGAATTTGGATTAACCCTTGAAGTGGCATATTGAAAAGCAAAATCTTCATCATCTGAATCAATTAAATCATTGTTCTGAATCAAAGTTCTCATTTCATCTTTAACATTATAACTACCAACAGTTTCAACTAAACGTGCATTATTCATCATTTTCAGCTTTAACGTGTTGGCGAGTGTTACCCATCTCTGAGAGCTACCAATACCTTTGTCATTGCCATAATACAAATCACGTGCTTCACTAGGATCTGAACCTGCAAGCAATTCAATCGCTTGATTCAACTCACTGTAGATTCCGGCATATACTTCTTTACTGTCGTCATACTTAGGGGTAAGATTAGCATTACCTTGTAAAGCTTCTGAATAAGGAATATTCCCATAAACATCCACCATGGTCATCAAAATATAACAACGCATTACTTTAGAAGCGCCAAGAATATATTTATAATCGTTTTCGATTGCTTTCGGCTCCATTGATTTAATTGCATTGAGCATCAAATATCCAGTTGTCCAGTTATTATCTGAATTGACTGGCGCAAAAGCATTGTTATAGGTATTTCCACCTGTCATAGCCATTTGACGCGTCACTCTTTGTGTAAATGCATTCGCTGAATACACAAAATCCGGTAAAGTTAACTGAACATAATTAAATACATATACAGGATCCGACTGATTATTATCCAAGGCACTCGGATCGTTTAACTGATCCAGGTCAAATGTTTCACAGCTACTAAATGCAAGAATTGCCGTTAGCAGAAACATTTTGAATATATTATTTTTCATTTTCATTTTTTTTAGAAAGTTAAATTGATATTAAATCCATAACGTTTAGAAGTTGGACCCGTTAAATAGTCGAACCCTTGTCCATTACCAACACCTAAACTCATCACTTCAGGGTCAAAATTTAATGCCTCTGGGAAATTAAATGCTTTGTACCACATATTCTGACCTACAATTGAAATCGACATTTTTCCAAATGGCGTTTTTTCCAAGAATCTTTTTGGCAAGTTATAAGAAATCGAGATTTCTCTTAGCCTTAAATTTGTTGCATCATAAACCGATTGCTCATCGATAAAGAAACCAGAATTGTTAAATCCGTATTGTGTGGCACTACTCTGGATGGTATTCACGTTACCATTTGGATTAACTCCAGGTAAAACATAAGTATTCTCCCTTACAATGTCACTATCTACAACACCTCTAGATAATAATGAGTTCGCTGTATTGGAATAGATATCTCCACCTCTTTGGTACTCAAATTGAAATCCGAAAGTAACGTTTTTATATGAAATCTCGTTAATAACTGTTGCTTTCCAATCAGCATTTGGATCACCAATTTCTCTAAGTTCAGGATCTTCAATATAGTTTCCGTCGTTACCAACAACATAATTACCGTTTCCATCTCTTAAAATAGAACCTCCCAAGATTACACCATAAGGCCTTCCAGGAACAGCAAAGTTACCCAAGTTTGTAAAACCAGCGATCCCAAGTTGGTTAACACCAGGAGCCAAGCTTTCTACAATATTTCTGTTTTTTGTAAAGGTTCCGGAAAGGTTCCATTCAAAACCACCATCAGTTTTAGACTTAATCAAACCAAGACTTACTCCTAGTTCGATACCTTTATTACTGATTTCAGAAATATTTTGCGTTTGTCCGCTGTAACCGCTTTCCGGGGCTAGTTCAGCGTTAATAATAAGGTCATTTGATCTTTTGTCATATAAAGACAAGTCGATTCCAAGTCTGTTGTCAAAGAATTTAGCTTCAACACCAAACTCTATCTCTTTATACAACTCTGGTTTTAACAAAGGGTTACCCAATTGACTGTTTGGAGAAATAATATTTACAGTCTCTCCAACTTCTGGGGTAAAAGCACTGGTTTGTTGAAACAACCCTATATTAGTCTGGTAAGGACTAGGGAAACCTGCCGATGAACCATAACCAACTCTCAATTTTGCATAGTTGATGTATTTATTGTTTTGCAATACTTTGAAAGCATCTGTTGGCACAAATGACAACGAAGCAGACGGGTAAAACAACGATCTGTTTTCTTTCAACAAAGAAGAGAAATAATCTTTTCTAGCCTGTAAATTTAAGTAAATATACTTTTTAAAGGCCAGAGTTGTACTCGCATAAACACCTACGATGTTAAAATTAGAATTTTGAGAATACCCTAGGTGGTCTTCATAGTTCTGATGTTCTTGAAATCCGTATACGAATTGTGTAAAACTCTCCAAAGCAGTATAATTATAACCTTCCTGACGGGAGTTTACACCTACGGTACCATCAAGTACCCAGTTGGCATTTTTATCCAAGTCTTTGTTGAAATTATAACTGAAAGTATGGTCAAAAACGGTATTTTCATTTGTAGTTGTTCTCAAATACCCAAGCGGCGTTTGATATCCTCCTCTGTTAATGTAATATTTTTTCCTTTGCGTATAATTATCCAATGCCAAACGGTATGAAACATTCGACCATGAATTGATATCATACATCGCACTGAAATTACCATAGAAACGTCTTACAGACTCATCATCACTGGCATTTTTAAGCAACCAGCGTGGATTCGTAATATCTCTTCTGTAATATACAGACTCATGGGTTTCCGGATCTTCATATGGAAGTCCGAATAAATCAAAACTTCTTGGGGTATACAAAATAGTAGAGAAAATCGAAGGTGTAACTGCACCAGATCCATAACCATAACCGGTAAGCGGTGCAGATTTATCAGTTCTTACATAGTTCATTACCGTACTAAAGGTAAATCCGTTAGACAACTTTGTAGAACCTCCAGTACTTAAGTTTAAACGTTTGTACTGATTGTTTTCGATAAAACCTTTATCGTCCGTATTACCTACGTTAAGGTTGTAGCTAGTATTGTCACCTCTTCCACTAATGTTAACAGATGTCGTATTAACCGTTCCAGTACTAAAGAAAGGTTTGATATTGTTCGGATAAGCTCTCCAAGGAACTGTCTGCCCTACATATTCAGGAAACACATCAGCACCATAATAAGCATATGGGTGTACTACTGAACCATCGAATCCAATACCACCTTCTCCTCTTGTATTAAAAGACGGACCCCAGTTACCAAAGGTAGTTCTGTACTCCAACTCATTACCTACACCATATTCATTTTGGAAATCCGGCAAATCTGAAATCTCCGTCATATATAATGACTGAGAAACGGAAACTTCCATCTTTTTGTTTACGTCTTTCGTATTTCCTGATTTGGTTGTAACCAAAACCACCCCTTTACTACCGGCAGAACCGTACAAAGTGGTAGCACTCAGTCCTTTTAAGATACTGATCGATTCAATATTGTTCGGATCAAGATCTAAGAAACGGCTTGATGCATTTGTTGCTCCTTCAATAAAATTACCATCACTATTGGTATTCGAGTTGAAAGGCACACCATCTACCACAAATAATGGCTGGTTGCTTCCTGTGATAGAAGAATACCCACGAATGATAATATTCGTACCCGAACCAGATAATCCACTGGTTTGTTGAATGTTAACACCTGGCGCTTTTCCTGTCAAAGCCCTTACAACGTCTGTTGAAGGTTTTGATGCAAATTCCTCAGCCTTGATTGTAGTTACTGCATAACCAAGCGCTTTCTTTTCCTTTTTAATACCCTGGCTCGTTACAACAACTTCTCCAAGCTGTTGCGCATCTGCCTTAAGTACCGTATTCACTACGGCTGAAGTACCAACAGTTACACTTGTATCTGAATAGCCCACAAAAGAAAAAATCAAAACATCTCCCGGCTTTGCTTTAATAGCATACTTTCCGTCAAAATCAGTTTGCGTACCTGCTTTTGTGTTTTTGTTAATTACGTTTACAGTCGGCATTGGCAAGCCATCTTCTGTAACCGTACCTGTAACAGTTTTCTCCTGTGCAAAAGAAAACTGCATTGAGAACGCCAATAATAGCGTAAAAATCCACTTGAACTTAGATCTCATATTAAATTTATTTGAGTTAGTTATTTCGCAAACTTCTTAATTATTTCTTAATAAACCAAATATAAGTTCTTAATAAAATTTTTTACGGATGTTAAAATATATTACAATACGTTGCAGTAAGTGTAACAATCATCTGAAATGTTGAAATAAAATTCAAAACGTTGCCTGTAAATACTTATTTTTGCGAAAATTATTCAATGTTAAGTCTCAAGTTTTCAAACCATTGTTTTGAAGCCGGAACCGATGAAGCCGGACGCGGTTGCCTTGCCGGACCTGTTACTGCCGCTGCAGTAATTCTTCCGGATGGTTTTGAAAATGACCTGCTCAATGATTCCAAACAACTTACCGAAAAAAACAGGGATTTATTAAAGCCAATTATAGAAAGTGCGGCTTTATGTTTTTCTGTCACGCATCTCGACCCGCTTGTAATTGACGAGATCAACATCCTGAACGCGTCAATTAGCGCCATGCAGCAATGCATTCACAAATTAAATCCTACTCCTTTATATATTATAGTAGACGGAAACCGTTTTAAGCCGGTAAATAACATTCCGCACAGCTGCATTATTAAAGGCGACAGCAAATACATGAGCATCGCTGCGGCTTCTATACTCGCCAAAACGTACCGCGACGAGTACATGAACGGCATTCATGAAGAATTCCCTATGTACAATTGGAAACAAAATAAAGGCTATCCCACAAAAGAGCACCGCGAAGCCATCAGAAAATACGGTACGACAAAATACCACCGCATGACTTTTCGGTTGTTACCAGAAGAGCAACTGGAATTGGATCTCGAAACGGAACTTTAAACGAAAGTCGCTTCAAACAATGCTAAAAAGTGTTTTTGGATTTTTTGCTTAACGGCTTCAATATCGACAGTTGAAACGCCAAGCTCTACATTTAACGAAGTAACGGCTTTACCGCGAATGCCACACGGAATGATATTGTCAAAATAACCAAGGTCGACATTGACATTCAACGCAAAGCCATGCATCGTAACCCAACGCGAAGCACGAACACCCATCGCACAGATCTTTCTGGCAAACGGCGTTCCAGCATCAAGCCACACGCCTGTTTCTCCATCACTTCTCGAAGGCTGCAATCCGTATTCGGTCAATGTTAAAATGATCGCTTCTTCAAGAAACCGAAGGTATTTGTGAATGTCGGTAAAAAAATTCTCAAGATCGAGTATCGGATAACCTACAATTTGTCCCGGGCCGTGATACGTAATGTCGCCGCCGCGGTTGATTTTGTAAAATGTCGCGCCTTTGGCTTCAAGCTGTTTTTCACTCAACAGCAAATTCTCCATGTCGCCGCTTTTGCCTAAAGTATACACATGCGGATGTTCTACAAACAATAAATAATTAGGAGTCCAATCATTGGTTTCTTCTCTCCTGTTTCGGATCTTTAAATCGACTACATTTTTAAACAGGTCTTCCTGGTACTCCCAGGTCTCCTGATAACCTTTTGAACCTAAATCCTGAAGTATGACGGTTTTATTCATGGGTCTGAAGCAAACGGATAACGAATACGATTAGTTTTTTGGATTGTTGAGTATGATCAGTGCCGCAATAATGCCGGGAACCCAACCCAAAACCGTCAGGATCAAAACAATCAGTACAGAACCACAGCCTTTGTCAATGACAGCCAGCGGCGGAAAAACGATCGACAACAAAACCCTCCAAAAACTCATATTCTTTTTTTGCTGCACAAAGATACAAATGTTTCAAGTCTCAAAAACTTAATTATTTCTTATCGAAAACAAACTTCTAAATCATTCAAAATGAAAAAAAAAATTTATCAGGAATCAAAATTCACCCGATTTTCAACGTCCACGTACCCTAAACTTTAAAACTTTGCCACTCTGCAACTCTGCCACTTTGCCACCTAAAAACTAATAAGTATCTTTGTCCACTTAAAATTCACATTACAATGGCATTATCAGAACAGGAAATCCTCCGCAGGGAAGCGCTTACAAAATTACGCGATCTTGGCATCGAACCTTATCCCGCAAACGAGTTTGTAACTACAGCATTCTCGAAAGACATACTCGAAAATTTCGAAAAGTTTGACGGTAAGGAAGTCGTGCTGGCAGGAAGAATGATGTCGAACCGCGATATGGGAAATGCATCTTTTGCCGAGCTAAAAGACTCTGAAGGCCGAATCCAACTTTACATCTCGCGCGATGACATTTCTAATGATGATGCCAAAACGATGTATAAAGTGGTCTTTAAAAAACTGCTGGACATTGGCGATTTCATCGGCATTCGCGGAACCGTTTTTAAAACAAAAGTGGGCGAAATTTCAATTCATGTATACGAGTTGAATGTCTTGGCGAAAGCTTTAAAACCGCTTCCGGTCGTAAAAACCGATGCCGATGGAAAAATCCACGATGCTTTCTCAGATCCGGAACAAAGATACCGCCGCCGTTATGTCGATTTAACGGTAAACGACCACGTGAAAGAAACGTTCATCAAAAGAACGAAACTGTTCACGGCAATGCGTAATTTTTTCAACGAAAAAGGATATCTGGAAGTGGATACGCCTGTTTTACAACCCATTCCCGGGGGTGCAGCGGCGCGTCCGTTTGTGACGCACCACAATTCACTCGATATTCCTTTGTATATGAGGATTGCAAACGAATTGTACCTGAAAAGACTGATCGTTGGCGGGTTTGAAGGTGTTTACGAATTTTCCAGAAACTTCCGCAACGAAGGCATGGACCGCACGCACAACCCGGAATTTACCGCGATGGAAATCTACGTAGCCTATAAAGACTACAACTGGATGATGACCTTCACCGAAAGCATGCTCGAACATTGTGCAATGGCTGTAAACGGAACAACTGAGGTCACTTTTGGCGAACACCACGTCGATTTCAAAGCGCCGTATGCACGCGTGACGATGACCGATGCGATCAAACAATATACCGGCTTTGACATTTCGGGAAAAACCGAAGAAGAATTGTTTACCGCGGCCAGAAACATGGGCATCGACGTTGACGGGACGATGGGCAAAGGCAAACTGATCGACGAGATTTTCGGCGCGAAATGCGAAGGAAATTTCATCCAGCCGACATTCATCACCGATTATCCGAAAGAAATGAGTCCGCTTTGCAAATCACACCGCGACAATCCCGAACTTACAGAGCGTTTCGAACTGATGGTTTGCGGAAAAGAAATTGCCAACGCCTATTCTGAACTAAACGATCCAATTGATCAAAGAGAACGTTTCGAACACCAGTTGACATTATCCGAAAAAGGCGACGACGAAGCCACGGAATTTATAGACGAAGATTTCCTTCGCGCCTTGGAATACGGCATGCCGCCAACTTCCGGAATGGGCATCGGGATGGACCGTTTGATCATGTACCTGACGAACAATGCATCGATCCAGGAAGTGTTGTTCTTCCCGCAAATGCGACCGGAGAAAAAACAAGCGCAGGTGGAATTGACTGAAGATGAAAAACTGATCGTTGCTTTATTGCAATCTGACAACAATAACGCCATGGATTTGGGCATGCTCAAAGTTTCTGCTGCTTTAAGCGGTAAAAAATGGGATGCTGCAATGAAAGGTTTGTCCAAACACGGACTTGTAAAAGTGACCGTGGACGGCGAATATAAAACGGTTTTACTTGCATAATCCGTGCTGATATTACAGGAACAAAGTGTTGCTGTACAACCAAAATGAATTTGATTAAAATGAAAAAGATCTTTACGCTGCTGCTGGTATTCACAATTTTTTTTGGGCATAGCCAAACCGAAAATCCCGAACAATGGAAAAAACTTCCCGGTTCGATAACGCTTAACGACGGAACCGTAAAAGAAGGGTTCATCATGCGGTATTCGAAAATTAAAAGCCAGAAAAAAGTGCGCTTTTTTGAAGCAAACAATGACAAGAAATACACCGAATACAAACCGGACCAATTGACGTCGTTTGTCGTTGCCGACGCCTTTTACAAATCCATTCCATATGAAGGAATGACGCAGAAAACCAAGGTTTTTATCCAACGGACAACCGAAGGAAAACTGAGCCTTTATACCTATTATTTACTGTCAAGCGATGGTGACAAACCGCAGGCTTTTACACCAAACAAAAAGGAAACTTCAGGGGTTGAACTCGATTTTACAGGTGAAAGCTTATCTGGCGAAATGATCATGTTAAAAGACAATGGCGACCAATTGAACCTCGCAAGTCCGAAAATGATCTTAAGCTTTAAATCGGTGATGTCAAAATACCTTGCAGATTGCGCGTCGCTTTCGCAAAAAATCGCCAATAAAGAAGGCGGTTATGGCGTGTTGAACATTATGAAAATCACTGAAGAATACAACAAATGTTTTTAACCAATTATATGAAAAAGATACAATTCTTCAATTTATTATTGATTTTCGCTATTTCGGCAACCGCCCAGCAACCAGTTTTTAAATGGGCGCAAATGAAAGACGCCAATTTCGAAGGACTCAGCAATCCGAAAATCGTTTTGCCATCAGCAAACGGTTTTTATACTTATAGTTATGAAGGCGCTACCAATCCGATGCTGCCAAGCTATATGTTTGTCAGCAAATTTGACGGCAATGCTGCCTATCTGGGCAACCAGAAATTGGAATTCCCTAAAAGGAACCGCCGTGCTGCCGACTTAAAAACGGTGCTGGAATCAGCAGACAACCAAAAATTATTTTTCATTTCCGAGCTCGCAATGGGAAAAGACAACGTCAACATTTTGTATTTGCAGGAATACAGTAACGACCAGACCAAACCTGAAACGGAACTTGTAAAAATGCCATTCGAAAAATTATCCAACAGCGGATCGTTTGACACCGCACAATCGGCAGACAAAAGCAAAATTGCAGTTTTAGTACATCTTCCCCACGAAAAAGAAGGAAAAGAAAAAATCAAAACACTGGTATTCGACGGAAATTTTACAAAAATCTGGGAAAAAGAATATACTTTGGATTACCCGAGCGAACGCGGTTACAACGAGAAATTATTCGTCACCAACGCCGGGAAAATCTTGCTTGCCAAAGTGGAAGACGAATCTAAAAAAGAGCCGAAAATTTCATATATCCATATTTCAGATTCTGAAGTAACTGAAAAAATGATTGCTGAGCCTGGATTCTATCCATCGGAATATCAAATCGCAGAGGCTGAAAACGGCGACATTTACCTTGCCGGATTTTACACCGACAACTGGAAACCAACCATTTCCGCAGGCGGAAGAAAAGAAAAAGGGGCATTTGCTTACAACACCACAAAAGGAAGTTTGTTTTCTAAAAATCTTTTTACCGAAAACCTGCACAAAGACTATTCGGGAAATTTTATCGGTTTGAAAATCCTGGATCTTTCAGTGAAAAAAAACCAGATCGTGATCGTGGGTGATGTCAAAAGCGTCAAACAGGAAATGGATAAAACCCCAGGTTCATTTGCAACAAATTACACGTACACTACCGGGCCGGGCGTCGCAGCTGTCATTGATGAAAAAGGCGCACTTACTTCGGCATTGCTCGATTATGACGAATTGAAATATATGAACAAAATGGGCGCGCTGACTTCCTTTTTCCCTATTGAATACAACGGAAAATTGTTTATGCTCGGAAATGACAGCGAATCAAAATTAAAAGGGAAAAAATTAGTAATGGGCCGTGATGTATACAGCAAAACAGTCATTTTTAACGGCTTCAATCCCGATGGTTCGGTTACCGTAAACCCAGTTTGGGAATCTGGAACCGGCGGAAAGGATGCCACAACCTGGCTTGCTCCTTCGTTTACCAGGAAAATTGACGATCAGAGTTATTATGTGTATGCATTAGGAAATAGTTATCAGGCATTTGGAAAGATGACCATCAAATAAAAAGAAGATGACAATCAGATAAAAAAAAGGAACTCAATCGAGTTCCTTTTTTTTATTATATCCAAAATAACGAAACAAACTTGTGGCACTTTTTTCGTTTCAAAAAAATTGCCACGAAATCTGTGGCACTTTTTTCATTTCAAAAAAGTTGCCACAAAATCTGTGGCATTTTTTTCATTTCGAAAAAAGTGCCACAAAGTCGAAAACGCCATCGATTTTTTACAAACTGTAATTTAAATTCACACTCCAGCGGTAATTGGCTTCGACTTTACCGTTTGACAAATGCTGGTTGATCGGTAGCATCGCATTGAGCCCTATTGAAAAATCATTGCGACCCACTTCGAGTCCGAATTTCCCAAAGACCACATCTCCGGCAGAATCCGGCACATCGATTTTGTATTGGGTATTGCCTTTGTACACTTCGCCTGCGATTCCCAATTGTGGGACGAGTTTTACCGAATCGTACTCAAACAAATAAAACAAAGTGCTTCCATAATTGAATTGGTTGCCAAACTGGTACAGCTTTTCATTTTCGGTTTTAAATACATAATTCAGCATCGTATTGAGTCCGAATTGTTTTCTTTTCACCACATATTCCGTTGTCAGCATATAATCCCAACTGCCCGTTCCAACCTGAAACCCGGGATTCACACTGCCTTTGTTGTTCTCGGCATCAAACTTTCCGGTGGGCGCTTTCACGCCGCCACCCAATTGCAATTTGTGCGTAAAAACCGTACTGTCGCGCTGGGTTTCATAAATCGTATACATCCCTAAAACGGTAATATCGCCAAGGCCTTCGATGCGTTCGTTGCCCACCGTTCGTTCGCGCAAATGCGAATGATACGGAACCAACACGGTCAACTGGATTTTTGCCGTAACCGGAATCCTGGCCCAGATTTGTACCGTATTAAAGCTTTCATCTGCCCAGGGCGAATTGTTAAAAATCCCGTCTTTGCTCGTATAACTTTGGTTAAAATACCGGACGCCGATAAAATTGTTGTTGAACATCGAGCTAAAACCCATGCTTCCACCATTGGACGAACAGCCGCAGGCATCGCAATCGTCTTCCTCCAAAAACATTTTCTGGAAATGAAATCTCGAAATGGAATCTTTTTCGTTGTTTGAAAAAGCCAGCTGCCCAATTAGGATTGTTATTAAAATGAGGTATTTTTTCATGTTTTAAAATTCAGAAAATCGTTTATCGTTCAGATAATAATCGTCGGTTAATGTTTTCAGGAATGCGGTCAGTTGTGTTTTTTCTGTGGCTGAAAGCGGAATCCCGAGTGAGTTGTTTTGTTTTAAAAGCGGATCCAGCGTAGGCGAATCGACCACACCATTTGAATAATGGTTCAATACCGATTCGAGCGTTCCGAAACGGCCGTCGTGCATGTAAGGTGCTGTTTTTTCTACGTTGCGAAGGCTCGGCACTTTGAAAGTATAAGCGTCAGATTCGAGTTCGGTGACTGCAAACCGTCCTTTGTCATTGATCGTTCTGTTGACCGGCAAACCGTTGTTCCGGAAAGAATGGTCGGTCATTAAATCGGTAGCATGGCACGAAGCACATTTGTTGTTGAAGACCGTGTAACCCTGCAATTCTGTTTCAGATAATGTCCCGCCGGTTTCACTGCGCCTGTATTTGTCATAACGCGAATTGGAAGAGGTCAGCATGACCATAAACTGCCCGAGTGCTTTGAGCATGTTTTCTGAATCGATTTTGCCGTTATCAAACGCCTGCGCGTATAGTTTTTGATAGGCGGCATCACCTTTCATCATAGATAAAATCTGGTTGATGTTGCCATTCATTTCGACCGGATTCGTCAGCGGCACTATAGGCTGCAGATCAAGATGCGAGACTGCGCCATCGTACATAAAAACAGATTGGTACGCGAGGTTTTGAAGCGCCGGCGTATTTCGTGTTCCGATGGCTTCGCCAACGCCGTGGCTGAACGTGTGGCCGTGGTGTGTAAAAGCGTCAGCTTGAACATGGCAAAATCCGCACGAAACGTTTCCATCCGAAGACAGGCGCGCGTCGTAGAATATTTTTTTCCCGAGTTCGAAACCTTTTTCGGTTGGCGGATTGTTCTGGATATTATACGCCAAATCCGGAAAATTGGACGGCACAGAGAAATCCAGCGGTTTGTTGACATACAATTCGTCTTCCGTCGCGTCTTGTTCTGAACAGCCAAGCATTGCGAAAATGGCGCTATAAAGTAAAAATTTGATTTTCATTGTTTGGTGAATTGGTGACTGCGAGCCCTAGCCCTGATGGAAATGGAAAGCCCGCAGGCGGAACAGGCGCTTTTTGCTGCCGTAAAAAAGCGACCAAAGGGAGCTCTTTTTAGGATTTGCAAAAAGGCCTGTTCCGGCGAGGACTTGTAATGTACAGCAGGAAACAGCTTCTGACAGCAATTTTAGTCGTTGTGCACGTGTGCGACGCTGAACATTTGTTTGAGATTTTCGGTGATGCGTGCGAGTTTGGCGCCGCCCATGACCATTGCGCCTTCGGAAAGGCTGATCTTGTTAGAGCCGTCGATGATTTTTGACAGATCGGCAACGACATGGATTTCCGGTGTGATTTCCGGACGAACCAAGGCTGCAGCCGGTAAGGCGAGTGACACAGCAGTATAATTGTAATCGGTTCCGGTTTTGCCGGTGTGTACCATAAATAAGGTTTCATCGGGAACGGTTGCCGAGGTAAACTGGCCTTCGAACGCGAGGAATTTGTAACCGGCGGTCCAGCTCCAGAACAAGTCGGCATCCTGCGCCAGCGGTAAAATAGTGCCTTGCCCTTCGGCGCCCATTTCCCATTGTTCCTGGTCGATGCCAATACCAAATTTGATGCTGTTGTAATTGCCTGCCGGAATGTTTGTCAGGTTTAAAAACAGGCTTGACGGATTGGATTCGTCAACGATAAAATAGCTGTCGCTTTTTGGATAAACGAAAGTATTTCCATTCGCGTCGGTCAATTCGATGTTGCTGATGATGTATTTCGCGGTTTCGATTTTAAGGGTTTCGTTGCCAGAAGTGGTATACGTTTGGCTGCCTAAGATAAGATCGTCTCCATTGTAGGCGTTGTCGAATTCGACCCTTAGGTTTCCGGCACCTGTGATGTTGTTGATGATTGTATCGTCGCTTCCGCTACAGGAAACGAATAGTAGTGCAACAGCGATTGACGCCATTGCTTTTTGAAATGATTTTTGCATTTGGATAAAGTATTTTGTTTAAAAATTAGATAGCGCAAGCCTGTTTCCCGAGATTTCAGGTGGCTTGTTAACATTAAGATTTAAGAAATACTTGCAGGCGGATGAAAAACCGTAACCGCGTGCAATTTGGAGTACAGATTTTTGTAAACGTTATTGGCGGTACTTTTTGCTTTGAAGTGAGCGATTGGAAGATCGAAATTTGAAAGTGCTCCGAAAAATAAATCGGTGGTTTCAATAACAGTGTGTTTTTTATCTGAAGAAATAGGTTTTTCCGATTCGGAAGCTTTGGCGAGTTCTTTCATGAGGTAACATTTTCCGTTACACGCCATGATTGGGGTTTCTTTATTTTCGCAGAGTTCGGTGACGATATAATCATAATTGGCGATGTATTGAAAAACCGGAACGATTGGTTTTATCAAAACGACAAGGCAAATGATGAATATGATTTTTTTCACGTTGCAAATTTAAGGACTAAAAATTTAATTCCAATTGTTAATTTGATTATAAAATTTGTTTAGCTTTAAACTTTCGAAAAACAATCGTGTCTTAGAGGCATTAACTTTAAAAAATATACAATGAAAAAATTATTTGTTGCTGCATTATTGGTTGTCGGCATGACAGCATTTGCACAAGATGGCGACGGCAAGGCATTACAGAAAAGAAATGTTGACAATGAGCAAATGTCTCCGGAGCAAAGAAATGAACTTCAATTGAAGAAACTGACACTGGATTTGGGACTTTCAGATTCGCAGCAAAAACAAATGGCTACTATCATCAATGAGCAGCAGGCGAAAAGGCAAGCCTTATATGAAGAGCGCAAAGCCAACAAAGAAAAAGGAATCAAACCAACGGCTGACGAACGTTTCAAAAAAGAAAATCAAATGCTTGATGACAAGATTGCGGTAAAAGCCAGCGTAAAAAAAATCCTGAACAAAGAGCAATTTGAAAAATGGGAACAATTAAATGAGCAGAAAAAAGAAAAAATGAAAGAAAGAGCCGGAGACAGACGTAAAAAAAACGATGCTCCCGGCAAAGAATAAAAATTAATTTTGCCGTCTGCTAAAATTAAATTAGATTTGGATTATTAATTTTAATCCCTTAGTAATGAAAAAAATAATAACTGTCCTGACTTTGCTTTTAGCATTTACAATCAGTGCAAATGCCCAGGACAAGAATATTTCTCCTGAAGCTGCTGCCAAAAGAGATAGTGAAGCTGCGCAACAAAATATGAATCTTACTTCTGAGCAGCAGAAAGCATTATACAAGATCATGTTGATTAAACATGAAGCACTTGCTGATCCTCTTTTAACGGCAGAAGGCAAAAAAGAGATGTACAATCAAATTGATATGGATTTAAAAAAAGCGATAAGTAATTCAAATTATAATTATTTATTCAAAAATCCTGACTTGAGAAAGCAGTTGTTGAATTAAAAAAATGCTTACCAAATGGTAAGCATTTTTTTTATAATGTATCGGCGACTTTTGCTATCGCTTCAATTGTAAAATCAAGGTCCTGATAACTTAACGCATCTGTAATGAACCAGGTTTCATAAGCTGACGGTGCAATATAAATGCCTTCTTTGAGCAAGCCGTGAAAAAACTTTTTAAATGTTTGATTGTCGCCATTTCCTGCACTTTGCAAATCGGTTACAGGGGCTTTGTCAAAATGCACGGAGATCATCGATCCAACCCTGTTTATTGTAAAATCGATGTTTCTGGCAGACAATTCTTTACGGATTCCAACTTCAAGATAGGCCGTTTTTTCTTCAAGCCTTTGAAAAATACCGGCATCTGAATTTAAAGATTGCAACATCGTCAAGCCTGCAGCCATTGCCAGCGGATTTCCTGATAACGTTCCGGCTTGATACACCGGCCCGATGGGTGCCAGATAATCCATAATTTCAGCTCGTGCGGCGAAAGCCCCAACCGGAAGTCCGCCACCTATCACTTTTCCAAAAGCAACGATATCCGCATTGATTTGGTACAATTCCTGCGCACCGCCTCTTGCCAGACGGAACCCGGTCATGACTTCGTCAAATATCAATAATATACCATTGTCGGTACACAGTTTTCTTAATCCTTCCAGGAAACCTTTATTTGGCGGAATGCAACCCATATTTCCAGCTACTGGTTCGATGATGATTGCGGCAATCGTGTTTTCATTAGCAGCTATAATGTCAGCTACATTTGTAAGATCGTTGTAGCGCGCCAGTAAAGTGTCTTTTGCGGTTCCTTGTGTCACGCCCGGACTGTTAGGCACACCGAAGGTAATCGCTCCGCTGCCTGCCTGAATCAAAAACGAATCGGAATGGCCGTGGTAACAGCCGGAAAATTTGATGATCTTGTCTTTTTTGGTAAAACCACGCGCCAGGCGAACGGCACTCATGCAGGCTTCTGTCCCTGAATTTACAAAACGGATTTTATCGATATTCGGAACCATCGAAACTGCCAAAGCGGCAATTTCCGTTTCAAGCGCAGTAGGCATTCCAAATGAAGTTCCGAGTTTTGCGCGCTCCGTTATGGCGTTTACTACAGGTTCGTATGCATGTCCCAAAACCATCGGCCCCCAGGAATTAATATAATCAATAAGCTTGTTTCCGTCTTCATCAAACAAGTAAGCGCCTTTGGCACTTTTTACAAAAATGGGCGTCCCGCCAACAGATTTGAACGCACGCACAGGCGAATTCACTCCACCCGGAATTACTTTTTCAGCATCAGCAAAAAGCTGGCTGCTTCTTTCGTATAACATGATTATTTTACTTTTAGATATTGTCCAATGGAAATCGCATTGTCCTGAATGTTGTTTTTTCTACGCAAGTCTTCAACAGAAATATTGAATCTTTTTGATATGGAGTATAAAGTGTCGCCCTGAGTGACCTGATAATCATCGGCAGCGGCATAAGACGGTTGGGATTTTTTTTCAGGCGTTAAGGCATATTCCACACCGAGCACCTGCGCATCGTATTGTTGCAGTTGGTAACGTTCGATAATTCCGATTAGTTTTTCAGGATATCTCGGATCGGTGGCATACCCTGCGGCTTTGAGCCCTTTAGCCCAGGCTTTGTAATCGCCGCTATCGAGGTTGAACAAAGAAGCGTATCTGGACCTGGAAGTCAGGAATAATGAGTGGTCTTTGTATGATTCGCTCGGTTGATCGTACTGCCTGAAACATTCCTGTGCTTCGTCGTCGTCGTATCTTACGCTTGGGCCATTCCATTCTTTATGGCATTTGATCCCAAAATGATTGTTTGCCAAAATACTCAACGGACCTGTTCCTGCACCAGATTCAAGAATCCCCTGTCCGATAATAATACTTGCTGGAATGCCGTATTGTGACATATTGCTTTGTGCAATGCCTTTGTATTGGTTGATGTAATCCAACACCATATTTGTGGTTACTTTGACACGTGTAGTCGCTTCCAGGATTTCTTCTTTGGAATAAACAGTTTCTTTCCCATTTGATTTGCCTTGTTCTTTTGCCGCTTCGTAAGTTTTTTCGATTTGTTTCATATCCTGGCTTTGATTGCCCTGATTTTGGGAAGGTTTTCTCGTTGCAACAGTACGTGAAGCTGGTTTTTTACGGTTATTTGCGTTAGCGGTATTGGTTTTTTTATACCCGGGTTTTGAGTTTCTGACCACAGGTTTGGCCGAATTACAACCTACAATTACAATCGCTAAAATAAAATATACTAATTTCTTAATCATTTGTCTTTATTAATGGTAAGTTTTTACTTTTTAAGAGTTTATTCATTCCTGAAATGCCCTGAATTCCGCCGCTGTGTATTGCTAAAATCGTTGCATTTTCAGGAAAATAGCTGTTCCGGATCATATCTATAACGCCAAAGATCATCTTTCCGGTATAAATTGGGTCAAGCGGAATTTTTGTTTGCTGGTAAAAGTCATTGATAAAATCGACCAGTGCAGCGTTAATTTTGCCGTAACCTCCAAAATGATAGTCCGTAATAAGATCCCAGTGGCCGCCGGTCGCAAATTTACAAATTTCTTCTTTTATAAAATCCCCTTTTAAAGCAGGAAAACCCAAAACTTTCTGGTGCGGCAATGCGCTATTGATTAATCCGGCGATGGTTCCTCCGGTTCCGACTGCACAACAAATGAAATCAAAGTGACGGTCTTCAGTTGTTAAAATCTCAGTACAGCCTTTCACTGCGAGCTCATTTGTACCACCTTCAGGAAGCAGGTAAAAGTTTCCGAATTTCATTTGCAATGTTTCTAAAAACAAAGGTTCGTTTTTGTTTTTGTAATCCTTACGCGAAATAAATTCGAATGCCATTCCGTAATCTGCAGCAAATTTAAGTGTGGGATTTTCAGCTATTTTTACAGAAATTTCTTCTCCCCGAATGACACCAATGGTTTTAAACCCATGTTGCTTTCCAGCTGCTGCAACAGCCGCGATATTATTGGAAAAAGCACCGCCAAATGTCAGCAGCGTTTTATATCCCAATGCTTTTGCCTGTAAAATATTGTATTTTAGTTTTCGGAATTTGTTTCCAGACACAAAAGGATCGATCAGGTCTTCACGTTTTATAAACAACGTAACACCTTCAAATCTAAAAGAAATTTGTTGATTCACTGATTGCACGACTACTTTTTACAAACATAAATCAATTGACCCTAACCCACTGATTTTTGAGATAAAAAAACGGCCCAAAGCCGCTTTTCTATTATTTATCGTTATAAACAGTAATCTTTTTAGTGTATTTCCGGTCATTGGGCTGCGTCACCTTGACAATGTATACGCCAGTGGCAATTCCGGCTGTTGAAAATTGATACTTGGATTTTATTTCGGATTCTTTTTTATCAAAAATCAGTTTTCCATTTATATCGTATAAACTAACCGACTGAAGTTCAAGCAAGTTATCATTTGAAATGCTAAGCTGTTGGCGGTTGTTATTCTGAACAACATCAAAAATCCCGGCATCAGGTTTTTGTGTGTCTAAAGCTTCATCAGTAAATGTAATTTCAAACTGCGTTCTGTTTTCACCGGCCGGCAATGTAATTTCATACAAATCGGTTTTAATATTATGGTACGTATGATCGGTTTTGTTGTAAAGGAATATGTTTTGGCTTTCATCAAAATTGACTAATTCGGCAACCTTCATTTTAAAACTCACCGGCACATTATTCCTGAAACCGACCGGAATCCTCTTATTGATATCAAAATTCACAGTCTCAATGATAAAATCCCTGTTGTCAATAACAAAGTACACATCTACTGCATTTCCATAATCTTCTGCATCCATAGCATGGTCGATTCCGTCAGTAGCGTCGGGATGAAAGGCCATTGTAATTTGTCTTACACCAAAATTTCCGAGTTTGGTATTGACCCTGAAATGTGGAGAAACGCTGCTATTGCTATCTGTCGAACCCGTTTTATCAAAATGTGAATCAATTCCTTCTTTTTTATAAACCCTGAACTTATCCTGCATGATTACACTCGAATTAGCTGTCCCCTCAATCATAAACCCCTGGCCTATTGGTGAAAATTCTCTTGGATAATCATTCCCTTCACCGTATGAGCCTGCGATCGGGTTGCCTGAAGCATCGGAAGCAAAATAAGTTGGTTTTTGGTAAATTCCGGTACCCGCAGCATAAGCACCGTAGCCGCCGCGATAATCTTCCAGGTAATGTGAGTTTACCGATTTATCCATCTCCCAAAAATAAGCAATACCCGTACAATTTACTGCAGACGGATTTTCTGCTATCGTTAAAAACTTCCTCAAATTCATTGCAGACGGATAGGGATTTCCTGTTAATGTATATTTTCCCGTAGCCACAGTTATGGGGATATTACCCGAATTGGGTTTCCCTCTGAAATCGTACCGTTGTGCGCCTCCCGGATTGTTGGGAACTGTTCCTTCATAAAACGCCGTATCTGTTCCGCTGGTACCTTTCATCGAGAATCCTTGCCCAGGATTAATTGTTGAAGCAGTACCTACAGCAGTCCATCCTGCATAAACTGTATTTGTAATAAATGTATTGATCCAATATTGAGAAATGGTAAGCGGAGCGGCAGTTCCGTCATAAGCACTGGTAAACAAAGCCGGTGTCGTATCTGTTTTAGTAGTGGGAACGCCCAGCAACGTAATACCGAAACTTTCATTTCCCGTCACGGCATTGGTGGCCAATCCTACCGGTGAACACCAATAACTGTGTTCGAAATTATCAACCGTTCCTTCCTGAAAAACAGATAATTTCCCAGTTCCCCTATTGGTTGAAGTCCCAGCGATTCCTTGGACAAGCTGGGCACCATTGCGCAGGTAAATATTGGAATTATTATCAACACTTACATAATCTTTGGCATACAACACACGATCATTCACATAAACAAAATTGCTCGGCCCAACATAAAGTTGTGCAATGGCCGTCATATTCGCAAAAAGTAAAAAAAAGCCAAGCCATAAAATCCTAACTATCGTTTTCATAACCATCAGTTTATAGTGCAAAATTATATTTTTAAAACCAAAACAACGCCTAAGAGCAAGAATTATCAATAAAACACGTGGTTTAAAGTATTTTTGTAAACTTTATCCGAACAAAAACGTAAAAAATCCCCATAACTTCCGCTTTTTTAAATAGTTAGCATCGGTTTCTTTCCGATACGCTTCCCTTTCAAAACTGATATTCCGGTAAGCCAAGTCCCGGTTGCGGTATTGCAGCAATCGTATCAAATATTCAATACCATACCATACAAAAAACGGTAAAACCAGCAGTTCTATTTGCTGCCTGATATGAATCCGTTCATGATTCATCAGCACCAACAATGCAGCGTCTTTCCTGTCGCGCAAAATCACAAACGGAAACACGGTCATTCCACGAAAGCCTTTCGGTATTAAATATTTCGAAACAATCAAAAACATTCCTTATAAAGTTTCTATTTTTGTAACTTATGAACGAGCAAAATAAGGAAAATAAATTAACCGAAGACGAAGATTTTTATTACACGCCCGAAGGTTACAAATGTTTTACCGAAAAACACCATCTTAAACGCGGCTATTGCTGCAAAAGTGGCTGTCGGCATTGCCCTTACGGCTTCGACAAGAAAACCGGTGAAATTAGAAAATGAGCGGATCAGCGAATGAGTGTCACTTTTAAAATCTTTGAATTTTCATTCGGGCGTTCCGCAAGCGGCCGCGCTTTCGCACTCGCTTTTTTTGTTCCGCTGCGCTACACAAAAAAGAGCTCAAACAATGGCTCAATCGCTAACGCGATCCGTAAATTAGAACAATACCGTCAATCCATAGAAGAATCTTTAAATTTTAAAATTTTTGAATCTTTCAATCACAAATAAAATCATGACATTCAAAGACCAAATTCAACAAGGCATTCCAACCATTTTACCGCAACCAAAATCTTACGAACCCCAAATCAACCATGCGCCCAAACGCAAAGAAATCCTTTCGGCAGATGAAAAAAAACTGGCGATCCGAAATGCGCTTCGTTATTTCGACCCAAAAGATCATGCTGTTTTAGCCAAAGAATTTTCAGGCGAACTCAACACCTATGGCCGCATCTACATGTACCGAATGCGTCCGGATTACGAAATGAAAGCCCGCCCGATTTCCGAATATCCCGGAAAATCGGAACAAGCCAAAGCGATCATGCTGATGATTCAGAACAACTTGGATTATGCCGTCGCCCAACATCCGCACGAACTCATCACGTACGGTGGAAACGGCGCCGTGTTCCAGAACTGGGCACAATATTTACTTACAATGAAATACCTGTCGGAAATGACAGATGAACAAACCTTAACTATTTATTCCGGCCATCCGATGGGTTTATTCCCATCACACAAAGACGCGCCAAGAGTTGTCGTGACCAACGGCATGATGATCCCAAATTATTCCAAACCGGATGACTGGGAAAAATTCAACGCGCTCGGCGTGACGCAATATGGCCAAATGACGGCCGGAAGTTACATGTACATCGGTCCGCAAGGCATTGTTCACGGTACAACAATAACGGTTTTAAACGCCGGGCGTAAAATTGCAACGAACAAAGAAAACCTCAACGGCAAATTATTCGTAACTTCTGGACTCGGTGGCATGAGCGGCGCACAACCCAAAGCCGGAAACATCGCGGGTTGCATCACCGTTTGTGCCGAAGTGAATCCCAAAGCGGTACAAACGCGCCATTCCCAAGGCTGGGTCGATGAAGTCATTACCGATTTAGACGTTTTGGTGAAAAGAGTCGCTTTGGCGAAAACCGGCAAAGAAACCGTCTCAATCGCATACCAGGGAAATATTGTCGAGGTATGGGAAAAATTTGATACTGAGAACATTTATATTGATTTGGGTTCAGACCAGACTTCATTGCACAATCCATGGGCCGGTGGTTATTATCCCGTAGGCGTCGATTTTGAAGCAGCCAAAACCATGATGGCCGAAAACCCGGAATTGTTCAAGGAAAAAGTACAGGAAAGTTTAAGGAAACATGCGGCTGCAGTAAACAAGCATACGGCAAAAGGAACCTATTTTTTTGATTATGGAAACGCTTTTTTACTGGAAGCTTCACGTTCGGGCGCGGATGTTTTTGCAGCAAAGGGCATCGATTTTAAATACCCGAGTTATGTGCAGGACATTTTAGGACCGATGTGTTTTGATTACGGATTTGGTCCGTTCCGATGGGTTTGTACCTCTGGAAAGCCCGAAGATTTAGCCAAAACAGATGCCATCGCGTGTGGGGTTTTAGAGGAAATGGCACAATCGGCCCCGGCAGAAATCCAGCAGCAAATGCAAGACAACATTCAATGGATTAAAGGTGCGCAACAAAATAAACTCGTCGTAGGGTCACAAGCCCGGATTTTATACGCTGATGCAGAAGGACGAATTAAAATTGCAGAGGCGTTCAATCAGGCAATTGCTAAAAAAGACATCGGATTTGTGGTTTTAGGACGCGACCATCATGACGTTTCGGGGACTGATTCTCCGTATCGCGAAACGTCAAATATTTATGACGGATCGCGTTTTACTGCCGACATGGCGATTCAAAATGTCATTGGCGACAGCTTTCGCGGTGCCACCTGGGTCAGCATTCACAATGGCGGAGGTGTGGGCTGGGGCGAGGTCATAAATGGCGGATTTGGTATGGTTCTTGATGGTTCCGCCGACGCTTCAAGACGCTTACAATCCATGCTTTTCTGGGATGTGAATAACGGAATTTCAAGAAGAAGCTGGGCAAGGAACAATGAAGCCATTTTCGCAATTAAACGTGCCATGGAAACACAACCATTGTTAAAAGTAACCCTTCCAAATTTAGTTGACGATTCTATTTTGAACAATCTGTAACATGAAAAAAGTAAACAGTATGACCTTGATGATTATGGGAACAGGATTGATCCCTGTGGCCTTACTCATTGACAACCTGCTGTTGAAATCGATTCTTTTAGTAGCTTCTATTGTTATGAATATTGTTGCAGTCGTCAAAAATTTCAAAGAGAAAAAAAATAACGAATGATAAATATTCAAATTAATTAGCTATGAAAACCATAAAATTTTTACCTGTTTTGCTACTCTTTGTAGCCGGCGCATGTTCGTCGGTAAGAGTAGCCTCTGATTTTGACAAGAACGTTGATTTCACACCATTTAAAACATATGCTTTTTACAAAAACGGCATTGACAAAGTTGAAATTTCCGATCTCGACAAAAAAAGAATCCTGCGCTCGATAGATGAAACCATGGCTGCCAAAGGATTTACTAAAAGTGAAACCCCGGATTTGCTCGTAAATATCTTTACCAAAGCACGTGAGCAAGTCAATGTAAATCAGTTTAATGCCGGCTGGGGCTATGGCTGGGGCTATGGCTGGAATCCATACCTTTGGGGCGGAAATACGAATGTCTATACCACCACTGAAGGTACTTTGTACATCGACTTAATTGACGCCAAGAAAAAAGAAATGATCTGGCAAGGGGAAGGCGTTGGGGTTTTGACACAGAATTCAGGCAATAAAGACGAACGGATTAAGGAATTCGTTTCTAAAATCTTAGAGCAATATCCGCCACAGAAAAAATAAATCTGTATTGAGAAAAATAAAAAAAGCCACAATAACCTGTGGCTTTTTTTATTGGTTAAACCTTGTTGAAGTTAGTATGACGGGAATATTTACGAATCGATGAAATGCTTTAAGTTTCATTTTCTTGCATTTAAACGTCTTTTAAGGTTTTGTATGGATAAAATGCTTCGAACAAAGCAGGCCGTAATTACCTTTGTGTCACCTAACCTAATACTTGAAATTTGTATGAAAAATTACGCCCCTTTTTTTACTGCAATAACAAGCCTGATTTCTTTTGTGTGTTTTGCTCAAAATAATAAAATACAGGATCTGAATAACCTCAATAGCGAAACGACTAACCAGAAAATCATCGGTTATCACGTGGAAGAGCATGTTAACATGCGTTTTGGTTCGCAAATAACCACTTATACGGTTTCCGATTTGCGTTTGGTCAGCACGGCAGATTTAGGCCCAAACAACCGCAGGGTTATTACGCCAAAATACGCTAAGCAAAAAACCAGCACACAAACAGCCGTGGCTCTAGCCAGTCCTGTTTCAGTCGAAGAAACCGTTGCTGAAAGACCCACATCTGTGAATATCGATCTGATAGCTACCTATGAAAGGGTTTTGGAAAAAGGATACAAATCTGAAAAGCTGCTGAAAAGCGTTGCAAACGAATATTTCTTTAACGGCAACCTCAGTACCGCTGCGAAATGGTATGATGAATTGTTTTCAATGAATACCAATTTAGAAGCAATGTATTACTACCGCTATTCAAAATCACTGGCTTCTGTCAACCAACTTGACAAATCGGCCGAAATGATGAAAATATTCGAAAGCCGAAACTAATACGTTATTACAGGCGCGGTGTCATGATCTTAGTCCTTTAGACACCTTACTGAAGCTCCGGTTGTTTTGTCCAAAGCTACATTTCCCATACCGTCACTGTAACTGGTAAGATTCAGTGCTTCACTGTAAAGATGGTTTTTCCACCAACCTCCATCTCTGCCGAAATAAAGAACAAAATTGCCAGGTCCTCTGTAACCTGCCGGAAGCCCGTTGAATCCAGTTTCATTAGTTGCGCCGATATTTGGCCCTTCCCATCCGGTCACGCTTTTCAGCTTTCCTCCGTTACGCCCAACATAATCCATTAAGGCCATCCATTCTTCTCTAGTAGGCAAATGCCAGTTACATGGACAAATATTTCGTTTATCTGTAGCCGCGTACCAATTGTACAATTTCCCATACATGGCATTATTTTCAGCCTGATTGTTATAATAACTCCACGCGTCACTTGTTAGTGAAAACCAATTATTTCCTGTAACATTCGGAATCAGATCTCCGTTGCAATATTTGGTGCTTTTTAGATTTTCGGCCATCCATATTTGATCTCCAATTTTAATAGTTTGATAAACATTCCCTTCAGAGTCATGTACAGGATCGGTAATTTTACGGGTAGTAAAATACAGCGAAGATCCGTAACCAGTACCAGCTTCATTTGTTGCGTAGGCGCGCAAATAATATCTTTGATCTTCTTCTAGGTTGATCAGTTCATCTTTAAATTCACCGCTTCCGGAGCCATTCACAGTTTTTGTTTCCAAATCTATTGTCGGATTGGGCGATGTGCTCCAACAAACACCACGGCTCAATATTGCACAACCATTATCATATGCAATTCCGCCTATCAAGGCAGAATTAGTCCCAATGTTAAGCGGCAAACTAGTCTTTACCAACGGTACGTTAAAACAGGCGATAGCAACAGTCGCGTCTTTAGAACAAGATGCGAAAACGACCGCAACCAAAAAGAATATTTTTTTCAAATCGATATCTTAATATTCCAACAAAACTTCCATTTTCGCCTTTACTTTTTCCATCGACGGAATCATCGTTTGTTCCAAAGTGGCATTCAACGGAATTGCCGGCATATTTTCTGAACCGATAACCATTACCGGCGCATCCAAATACGTAAAGCATTTTTCCTGAATCATTCCCGCTAAACTTCTGGCAAACGAATTATTTGTTGGCTCTTCAGTTACTACAAGGCACTTTTTAGTCTTTTTTACCGATTTCAAGATCGCTTCTTCATCCAATGGAAATAATGTCCGCAAATCGACAATTTCAACTTTCGATTTCATTTCTGCCGAAGCATTCAACGCCCAGTGCACGCCCATTCCGTAAGTAATCACCGAAATCGTTTCTTCACTTTCCTGTTCCCAGATTTCCTGCACGACATTGGCTTTGCCAAACGGTAACATATAATCTTCCGATGGCTCATTTACTCTTGCTGCATCCGTGCCTTTTACTTTCGACCAATACAAACCTTTGTGTTCTAAAAATACAACCGGGTTCGGATCGTAATAAGCTGCTTTGAGCAACCCTTTTAAATCGGCACCATTGCTCGGATAAGCGATTTTAATCCCGCGGATGTTTGTCAATATACTTTCTACAGACGAAGAATGATACGGCCCGCCGCTTCCATAAGCGCCAATCGGAACGCGTAAAATCATGCTCACCGGCCATTTTCCATTCGACAAATAACACGAGCGGCTGACTTCGGTAAACAATTGGTTCAGTCCGGGCCAAATGTAATCGGCAAATTGCACCTCAACAATCGGCTTCAAGCCAACAGCCGACATACCAACGGTCGAACCTACTATAAATGCTTCCTGGATCGGTGTATTAAAAACGCGGTCGTCACCAAATTTCTGTGCCAAGGTCGCAGCTTCGCGAAAAACGCCGCCGAGTCGTCCGCCTACATCTTGTCCGTATAACAATGATTCCGGGTGTTTTTTCATCAATTCTTCAACAGCAAACAACGCGCAATCGACCATCACAACCTTATCTTCTCTTTGCGGATTTCTTTCGCCTTTTTCTTCCGTAATTGGCGTTGGCGCAAAATCAAATGTAAACAAATCTTCAGGTTTTGGATCTTCGGCCTGGAGCGCTTTATCGTAATCTTCCTGTACTTTTGAAACGGCAGTTCGGTCAATTTTTTCAATTTCTTCGGACGTAAAACCTGCATCCAAAAGCTGCTGTTTCAACACCGGATACGGATCACGTAAACGCGCTTCCTCTAAATCATCGCGGTACCATTCCATGCGAACGCCCGAAGTATGATGGTTCAACAAAGGCACTTTTGCATGAACTAAAAACGGACGTCTTTCTGTACGAATCGTTTTCAACACTCTTTGAATTGTCAAATAACTTTCTGTAAAATCAGCGCCATCAATTGAAATCGCTTCAATTCCGTGGAAACCTTTCGCATATTCAAATGCATTTTGCGCGCGTGTTTCTTTGGCGTTCGCCGAAATATCCCAGCCATTGTCCTGCACCAGATACAAAATGGGCAATTGCTTCAAAGCCGCCATCTGAAAGGCTTCTGCCACTTCGCCTTCAGTTACCGACGCATCGCCAAGCGAACAAACCACTACCGGCAAATCGCTCAAATCGTCCTGAATGCCAACATTTTCCTTATACCAAAATCCCATCGCCGCACCCGTTGCAGGAATCGTCTGCATACCAGTGGCCGAACTTTGGTGCGGAATTTTAGGCTTGTCCGCATCGCGCAAACTCGGATGGCAATAATACGTTCTTCCACCCGAAAACGGATCGTCCTTTTTCGCCATCAGCTGCAGCATCAATTCATACGGCTGCATCCCGATTCCCAGCAGCATCGCATCATCGCGGTAATACGGAAACGCATAATCCTGCGGCAGTAACTGCATCGCCACGGCAATCTGGATCGCTTCGTGGCCACGCGAAGTAGCATGCACATATTTCGAAACGACTTTAAAGTTTTCCTCATACAATTCGGCCATAGCTTTTGCGGTTGCCATCGTCGAGAATGCTTTTTCTAAAATGATTTTGCTTATGTTTTTTTGTAACAATTCCATATTTTATTTTTTGAACCATTAAGGAATTAAGATCAATTAAGCTTAATGTTACTTAATCCCTTAATGGTTTATTTTTAGGAGCTATTTCCTGCTATCCGTTTCAATCTTTTTATAGCTCCGGTATTTCCGTAAAACAGAAGCTTTATCTACCGCAATAAAAAGGATTTCCACTACTATCAGGGCTAAAGAGTTAGGGAAAATCTACTTTTATCATTAATTACGCTTTTTTTTACCTGAAGCCCACTGGGCTTCCTCCTTTTAATTTCAAATTATCAGGGCTAGGCATTCACGTCCGAATTGGCCGAAACCGGTACAATCCAGCCAAATTTATCTTCAAGCAACTGCGATTTGATCTTATTCAAAGTATCTTTCACATCTTCCGAAACCGGATTTTCCTTCGGCAACTTAATCGTAAAATCCATATTCCCGATTTCCTCAACCATCGCAATTCCGACTGCAGTTCCTACGCCAAAAGATTCTTCCAGCGTTCCATTCGCGGAAGCGTTTTTGACTTCGGTCATTGTTATCGGTCGTTCTTCGACTTCAAAACCTTTATCGCGCAACAAATCGATCACACTCATCCGCGTAATTCCCGCTAAAACAGAACCGCCGAGATTTGGCGTTACGAATTTCCCTGCGATCTTAAAGAAAATATTCATCGTTCCGACTTCCTGGATGTATTCGAAATTCTGCGCATCGAGCCACAAAACCTGATCGTAGCCTTTCGCTTTTGCAAATTCCGTGGGGCGAATTGCAGCTGCGTAATTTCCAGCCGCTTTTGCCTCGCCTGTTCCACCATTTACCGCCCGTACATATTTGGTTTCGGCATACAATTTAATTGGACGGCTGAAAAACGGTCCGGCCGGCGAAGCCATGATAATAAATTTGTATTTCGTTGCCGCGCGCATCCCGATAAACGCTTCATCGGCATACATAAACGGACGCAGGTACAACGCGCTGCCTTCATTTTTCGGAATCCAGTTGTGCTCGATGGCAACGAGTTTTTTTAGGCCTTCGATAAATAAATCTTCGGGAAACGCTGGCATTCCCATACGATCCGCGCTAAAATTCAAACGTTTGGCGTTTTCTTCAGGACGAAATAATAACGGCGTTTCGTCTTTCCCCAAAGTTGCTTTCAAACCTTCAAAAATCGCTTGTCCATAATGCAATGCCATCGCTGCAGGATGCGTCGGAATCAAAGCCATCGGTTCAATTCTCGGATTGTTCCACTGCCCGTTTTCATAATCGCAAATAAAAATATGATCCGTAAACGCAATGCCCATCGGAATCTCGTTGATATCGTATTCACTTGCCCGTGAAGTCTTTGATCTTGTTTCTTTAATAGTGTAACCCATAATTTATCTGTTTGTGCAATTAAATTGCGGTATTAGTATCAAATTGTTCTAAATAATCGCCCACTTTTCGAAGGAATGATCCGCCGAGAAATCCATCAACAACGCGATGGTCAAAAGATAATGACAAATACATCATACTGCGGATCGCAATTTCGTCTCCTTTTTCAGTAATAATGACCTCAGCGCGTTTTTTAATGATTCCGAGCGCTAAAATCGCGACTTCGGGCTGATTGATGATTGGCGTTCCCATCAAACTTCCAAACGTTCCTACATTCGAAATCGTAAAGGTACTGCCTTGAACTTCGTCGGGTTTTAATTTATTATTCCTGGAGCTTTCTGCCAGATGATTGACGGCTGTGGCCAATTCGACCAAACTTTTTTGGTTTGCATTTCTTACGACAGGAACAATCAAATTCCCGCTTGGAAGTGCGGTTGCCATTCCGATATTCACATCCGAATGAACGATAATATTTTTTTCATCAACCGAAACATTGATCATTGGAAAATCGACAATCGCTTTCGCAACGGCATCCACGAAAATCGGTGTGAACGTGAGCTTTTCCTTATGTTTTTCTACAAATGAATCTTTATTTTTATTCCTCCAATCGACCAACTTTGTGACATCCACTTCAATAAACGAAGTCACGTGTGGCGAAGTCTGTTTCGAATAGACCATGTGATCAGCAATCATTTTACGCATGCGGTCCATTTCGACAATACGGTCTTTGCCTTCGGTGTATTGGATTGTTGGTTTAGGATAAGAAGTTGTCGGTTGTCGGTTGTCGGTTGTCAGAATTGAACGCAGCGGGTATTTTCTATTTTTTAGATAGTTGAATACGTCACTTTTCTGGATTCTGCCATCAGCACCTGAACCGGGAATACTTTGCACTTCTTCGAGTGATAAATTTTCTTTTTGTGCAATGCTGATGATAAGCGGTGAAAGAAAAGTGTCGGGGTTGGATTTTGGTTGTCGCTTGTCGCTTGTCGCTTGTCGGCTAACGCCAGCCTGAACAGCAACACTATTATCTTGGCTCTTGACCACAGATTCTTCTGTTTTCCCAATCGTGATTTTCTTTCCGCCAGCATTTTCGGGCTCGCCCTGAACCTTGAACCCAAGACCTTGCGCCTCAACACCAGCCGAATCGATTAATGCCAGCACTTCTCCGACTTTCACGACATCATTTTTCCCAAAACGAATTTCCGTAATGACACCTGAAACCGGCGACGGCACTTCGCTGTCGACTTTATCGGTCGCCACTTCTAAAATTGTTTCTTCGGCATCGACCACATCACCGACATTTTTGAGCCAATTGATAATCGTTGCTTCGGAAATGCTTTCGCCCATTTTGGGCATTTTAAATTCAATTATTGGCATGTTTATTTTTTTGCCACGAATCGCACGAATTTGCACGAACCGATGGATTTATTTCTTTCTGAATTCTTCTAATGTTTTATAAAATGCTTCCTGCGTTGGGCGATCTTTTGGGATTTCACGCAAGGGTTCAACCGCTTTTAAGGTTTCATACAATTCTTTTGGCAATTGCTGATACAACGCCGTTCCTTTGGTTTTCCATTCGATCATATCATCACTGATGTCTTTGATGATCACAGCCGGATTTCCAACCACCATTTTGCGGTTTGGGATTTGCATTCCGGCTTTGACAAAGGACAGCGCGCCAATAATACATTCGTCACCAACAACCGCATCGTCCATAATGACGGCATTCATTCCGATTAACGAATTCGCACCGATATTTGCGCCGTGAATAATGGCTCCGTGGCCGATATGCGCGCCGGCTTTCAGCGTAATATCTTTGCCCGGAAACATATGGATCGTACAATTTTCCTGTACGTTACAACCGTCTTCAATCACAATACCGCCCCAATCGCCACGAATCGCTGCGCCTGGGCCAACATAAACATCCTTTCCGATAATTACATTTCCCGTAACGGCAGCCTGCGGATGGATAAAACTGCTTTCGTGAATGACGGGAATAAATCCTTTGAATTCGTAAACCATGGTTTTGGGTTTTGGGTTCTAGGTTTCGGGTTTTGGGTCTTAAACCCTGTACCATAAACATTGAACCTTCTATTTAAACTTCTCCAATGTCTTTTTCGTAAAATCCGATAATACCAAACGCCCGCTGATTGCTGCGCGTTCTGCCAATAAATAATCCCAATCGTCTGTTCCTTTCCAGAAGATCTTTTTCATTTCAGACATCGCTTCGGGATTGTAGGTGCATAAATGTTGTGCAAATGTTTCTACTGCGGCATCCATTTCTTCGATGGTTTCGTAAACATTGGCAAACAAACCTTTATTTTTCGCCCATTCGGCTTCATAGAAATTATTGGCATCGATGGCAATTTGTGACATCGCCGAAACACCCATTTTTCTTTCGATAGCCGGCGAAACTACAAACGGCCCGATGCCAACATTGAGTTCGCTTAATTTAATCGCTGCGAATTTTGTTGCCATACAATAATCGGTTGCAGCTGCAATTCCGACACCGCCGCCGACGGTTTTCCCTTGAATTCTTCCGATGATGAATTTCGGGCATTTGCGCATCGCGTTGATGACGTTTGCAAAGCCTGAGAAAAACACTTTTCCGGTTTCGGCATCGTTGATAGTGATCAATTCCTTGAAACTGGCTCCAGCGCAGAATGTCCGATCGCCACCACTTTTTAGGATAATGACTTTGACTTCTGGTGCATTTCCGGCTTCGGTAATTGTTTGTGCCAATAAAGCGAGGATATTTCCGGGCAAGGAGTTTTGCTCAGGATGAAAAAATTCGATTGTCGCTATATTATTGTGTGTCTTATATTTTACGTATGCTTCGTTCATTTTGTATTTTTTTTACCTGACAGCCACTGGCTATCCTCCTTTATATTTCATATGCTTGGGATGAAAAAACTCGATTGTGGCGATGTTGTTTTCGATGTGTTGTTTTATGTAATGCTTCGTTCATATTATTTTTTTTAACCATTAAGAAATTAAGATTCATTAAGGGTTTCTTGATTCTTTCGTCTTGACTCTTTGTTGTATATTCTATCGCCTAGCCCTGATGGAAGCGGCATCCTTTTTCGAGGCACGAGAAAAAGATACAGCGGACAGCAGGTTCCCGGCTCCTAATCCAAAATTCCAAACTGGCTGAAATGGTGGTTTAAATGTTTCGTGTGCAACAAATCCCATTCGAATTTGTCCATCATGCCGAAAACCGCATTTTTCGTGCGTGCTTCGGGATTTTCTTTGAAATAGTGTTCGTATTGATTAAATGCTTCTTTTATTTTTTGCTTTGCAATTTCGATATCTGGATGAATTAAATCTTCCAAACCATCTTTTTTCATCAGCGGATGTTTGTGCATTTGCGGCATCGCGCGGTGGTTGAAAATCGTTTCACGGTATTTTTCCAGATGCTCTTCTGGTGTCACAATGTCAAAATCGCCAATTTCGCCGGTCGAATAACGCAACGTTTTTTCGAAATGTTCGAGCATGTGTTGCGGCGTCATCGTTCCCCAGTTGGCTTTGTGATTGACCGTTAATTTCGTCAGATAGTCATCAATATTGTTATGATTGATTTGCACGAATGGGGATTTTTTCTGAACCATCGTTAAAATTGTCGCCACCGCTGCGAGTTCATCATTCGCATCAAAAACCTCAACAAACCATTTCACAATTCCAGAGGGCAATTCTTCACCACGGCTGTCGCGTTCTACTTTTTGCTTGCACGTTAAACGCACATAAATCGTATCGTTGTGGTAAATTGGCTTTAGGAAACGGCATTCTTCTAGTCCGTAATTCGCGGCAACCGGACCTTTATTCGGATAAACGAACAATCCGGCGGCGGCGGCCAAAATGAAATAACCGTGCGCGGTGCGTTTTTCGAAAATGCTTCCTTTCAATGACGTAATATCGGTATGCGCGTAGAAATGATCCCACGTTAAATTCGCAAAATTGATAATGTCGGTATCGGTAACCGTGCGTTTGTGCGTTTTGAGCGACATTCCCACTTCGATGTCATTCCAATAATATTTAAACGGATGTTCAGATGCTTCTTTGTATTTTGAATTGGCCTGATAAATTCCGGTAATTTCTGTTAAAGTTGTCGGCGAACCTTGAATCGCGCATCGTTGCATGTAATGACGGATGCCGCGAATGCCGCCCATTTCCTCACCACCGCCTGCTCTACCCGGGCCGCCGTGAACGAGTTGCGGCAATGGCGAACCATGACCGGTGCTTTGTTTGGCGTTTTCGCGGTTTAGCACCAAAATTCTTCCGTGGTGCGAGGCTGCATTCACTACATAATCTTTTGCAATTTTATCGGAATTGGTCACGATTGAAGAAACGAGTGAGCCTTTTCCTAATTTGGCCAATTCGACTGCTTCTTCCAAATTTTTATAAGGCATAATCGTCGCCACCGGACCAAACGCTTCGGTTTCGTGAACGATGGTGTTTTTAAATGGCTGGTCTTCTCGCAACACCATCGGGCTGATGAAAGCACCTTTGGCTGCATCGGCTCCTACTGTTGTAATTTTGTCGTAATCGCCGTAAACGATCGAAGCCGTTTTGGCTATTTCACGCGTGCGCATTTTGACTTCTTCGACCTGGTCATTGGAAACAAGCGAACCCATTCGAACCTCTTTTAATCTCGGATCGCCGATGGTCACTTTATCCAATGCTTTTCCGAGGGCGATTTGAACGTCTTCGATCAGGTTTTCGGGAACAATGATTCTACGGATCGCCGTACATTTCTGTCCGGATTTGACCGTCATTTCAGAACGCACTTGGTTTACGAATAAATCAAATTCCGGTGTTCCGGGAACGGCATCTTCGCCTAAGACCGAACAATTGAGAGAATCGGCTTCCATATTAAACGGCACCGATTCATTGATGATTCTCGGGTGCGATTTGAGCATTCTGCCTGTCGATGCTGATCCTGTAAAAGTCACGACATCCTGCGATTCTACAAAATCCAAAATTTTATTGGCAGAACCACAAATCAATTGCAGCGCGCCTTCGGGTAAAATTCCCGATGCGATAATTTCCTTGACAACAGCTTCGGTTAAATAGGAAGTGGATGTGGCTGGTTTTACCACTGCCGGCATTCCTGCCATCCAGTTTACGGCACATTTTTCGAGCATGCCCCAGATTGGAAAGTTAAATGCGTTAATGTGAACGGCAACTCCGGGTTTTGGCACTAAAATATGATGCGCCATAAATCGACCGCCTTTGGATAGATCGATTGGGTCACCTTCGACATCATACGGTTGGTTTGGGAACAATTTCCGCAGCGATGCATTGGCAAACAAATTTCCGAAACCGCCTTCGATATCAATCCAGGAATCGACTCTTGTTGCTCCGGTTCGGTAACTGAGTTCATAAAACTGTTCTTTGCGTTTGGTTAAATACAAAGCCAGTTTTTTGATCATGTTGCCGCGCTCCTGAAAGGTCATTTTGCGGAGTTTCTCGCCGCCTTTGGTTCTTCCGTAATGCAGGATTTCTTCGAAGTTCAGTCCTTCTGTTGACACATTTGCGATGATATCACCGGTCACAGAATCGAATAAGGGCGTACCTTTTCCGGTTCCTTCTGTCCAATGCCCGTTGATGTAATTTCCTAGTTTCATTTGGTTGTCGGTTGTTGGTTGTCGGTTGTCGGTTGTCGGAAATAGCCGTGTAACCTCAACATTATCAATTATTAATTGAATTAAGCTTTTTCAATGATCATCGCGTAGCCTTGGCCAACGCCAATACACATTGTGATTAACGCATATCTTTTATTTGTCAGTTGCAATTCCAATGCTGCTGAATAGGCGATTCTTGCTCCGGTGACGCCCAATGGATGCCCGATCGCAATTGCGCCGCCGTTTGGATTGATTCGCGGATCATTATCTTTTAAACCCAAGGCGCGAATCACTGCAATACTTTGTGCAGCAAATGCTTCGTTGAGTTCGATGATGTCGATTTGGTCTAACGTTAATCCGGCTTTCGCCAATGCTTTTTTGGTCGCCTCAACGGGGCCGATGCCCATAATTCTTGGCTCAACGCCAACAACTGCTGAGCTTACAATTCTAGCCAACGGTTTAAGATTGTATTTTTTAACGGCATTTCCCGATGCAATAATCGTTGCAGCTGCGCCATCATTTAAACCAGATGAATTTCCGGCGGTAACGCTGCCTCCATTTTTAAACGCGCCACGCAATTTGCCCAAACCTTCGAGTGATGTATTTGGTTTTACGAATTCGTCTTTGCTAAAAACAACCGGATCGCCTTTGCGCTGCGGAATTTCGACAGCAACGATTTCTTTTTCCAAACGACCGGATTCTTGCGCTTTTGCAGCTTTCATTTGGCTGTTCATCGCAAATAAATCCTGGTCCTCACGTGAGATATTGTATTGTTCGACAAGATTTTCCGCTGTTTCGCCCATCGCGTCCACACCGTACATTTCTTTCATTTTCGGATTGATGAAACGCCATCCGAAACTCGAATCATACATTTTAAAATCGGTTCCGTAAGCCGCTGAAGGTTTGGAAACCACCAATGGCCCGCGTGTCATATTCTCAATTCCGCCAGCAATAAACACATCGCCGTCACCGGCTTTGATCGCACGATTCGCATGAATAATTGCCGACAAACCTGAACTGCACAGACGATTCACGGTTTCTCCGGGAACGGTTTGCGGCAACCCTGCCAATAACAATGACATTCTTGCGACATTGCGATTGTCTTCTCCAGCCTGATTTGCACAACCCATGATCACATCGTCATAAGCGTCAGTTGGAATTTCAGGATGTTTTTCAGCAATTGTTTTAATCACCAATGCGCCCAAATCGTCCGGACGAACACTGGCCAAACTTCCCTGATAATTCCCTATTGGCGTTCGAACGCCGTCTATAATGTATGCTTCCATTTTTTTTTATTAATAATTAATAGTGAATAATTAATAATTTTCTCGCCATCGTACAGCAATTATTAATTGTTAATTATTCATTATTAATTGAATTCTTCCCATTCTTTGCTCGTTCGATAAGCCACGCCTTTAAACAGCGCCACGAGCGTATTTTCTTTTTTGATTTCAACGATGTAAAATCCGATTTTGTTTTTTAAACTTTCCAAGGTCGCTACTGCTGTGATGTAATCGCCGGCTTCCAAAGCTTCAATATGATTGATTGATGTTTCGATAGAAACTGCAAATCTTCCATTGGTATTTACTGCAAATCCGAAAGCGGTATCGGCGAGAATATGTAATGCCGCCATGCGCTTTTTGCATGCTGTTTAACATTTCCGGGCGAATCATCAAACCGAGTTTACATTTACCGATTTCACATTCGAGAATTTCGATGCCGAGCCATTGGCTAAACGGATCGAGCGACAACATTTTATATGGAATCTTTGTGCCTTCCATTAGAAAAAAGTTTTGTTTTCGGCATTCATTTTTCGGAGCAGCGGACTGCAGCGGTAACGGTCTTCGTGGTATTCGTTGTACAACCCATCGAGTGCCGAAACACACCAATCGATTCCGATTTGATCGGCCCAGGCCAGTAATCCTTTTGGGTAATTGACCCCTTTTGTCATGGCATTGTCTATATCTTTTGCGGATGCGATATTTAAAAAGAGTGCGTCAGCGGCTTCATTGATCAGCATGGCTAAAATGCGGCCTGAAATGTATTTTCCGAGGTTATCGTTTTCAATCGGTAATGGCAACGTTGTTGAATAATCATAAAAACCCCGACCTGATTTTTTACCAAGAAATCCAGCTTCGAGCAAACGTTTTTGCGTGAATGACGGTTTGTACCTCGGATCGAAATAAAAGGCTGTAAAAACAGTTTCGGTTACAATATAATTCACATCATGCCCGATAAAATCCATCAGTTCAAACGGCCCCATCCGGAATCCGCCAAAGGTTTTCATCGCCCAATCGATTGTCGCAAAATCGGCTTTACCTTCTTCATAAATACGCAGTGCTTCGCCGTAAAATGGTCGTGCGAGACGGTTGACAATAAATCCGGGAGTATCTTTGGCTACAGCCACGACTTTTTTCCAATCGGAGATGATTTGTACGGTTTTATTTAAAATTTCTTTACTTGTTTGAATCGCCGGAATCACTTCAACCAATTGCATCAACGGCGCCGGATTGAAAAAATGGATTCCGATCACACGGGCTGATTTTTTGCAAGAAGCGGCAATCGAAGCGATCGATAATGACGATGTATTCGACGCTAAAATCGTATGCTCTGAAACGACATTTTCGAGTTCTGAAAACAATTTGCGTTTGATTTCGAGGTTTTCGATTATCGCTTCAATGACCAAATCGGAGTCGGACAATTCGTTCAAATGATTGACATAAAAAATTGATCCTGAAATTCGGTTTTTTTCCGAATCATCAATTTTGCCTTTTTCCAAAAGCATGACCAATGTCTTTTCTAATGCTGCTTTGCTTTTGGATAAAGCCTCCGAATTCATATCGTAAATTTTCACAGAACAGCCCGCAGTTGCCGCCACGTGTGCGATGCCACTTCCCATAGTTCCTGATCCGATTACTGCTACATTCATTTGATTTACGATTTTTGATTTTTGATTTACGAATTGCTGGTGGCGTACATCGTAAATCTCAAATCGTACATTATTTAATTCCCTTTAAACTCCGGTGTTCTTTTTTCCATAAACGCATTGACACCTTCGCGGTAATCGTTGGACGAACTCGACTCAATTTGCAAATCGGATTCTAGAGCGAGTTGCTGTTGGAGGTTGTTCGACATGGATTCGTTCAGTAATTTTTTGGTTAAGCCAATCGCTTTTGTGGGCATGTTTGCCAATGTTGTGGCGATTTTCTCAATTTCTTCTTCGAAAAATGCGACCGGATAAAATTTATAAATCATTCCGATGTTATAGGCTTCCTGAGCGGAAACTTTATCGCCGAGCATCATTAACGCTGATGCTTTTTGGAAACCGATCAGTCTTGGTAAAAAGAAAGTTCCGGCGCTGTCTGGAACCAGTCCGATCTTGCTAAACGCCTGGATAAATGCGGCATTCTCGGCTGCGATGACAATGTCGCAGGCCAACGCAATATTGGCTCCGGCTCCGGCGGCAACGCCATTAACCGCTGCGATAATTGGTTTTTCAATACTTCGAATTCTCGAAACAATCGGATTGTAATGTTCTTCGAGTATTTTTCGGAAACCCGGATTGAGTTCGGGTGTGGTGACTTCTTTTAAATCCTGTCCGGCACAGAATGCTTTTCCGGCCCCGGTAATGACAATCGCCCGAACGTTTTGATCGTTTGCACAATTGTCTAAAGTTTGCTGCATCAAAAGTGCCATTTCACGGTTGAAGCTGTTGAATACTTCAGGTCGGTTTAGCGTAATCGTTGCGATGCTATTTTCAATTTTTAAGATGATTGAATTCATTTTTTTTAAACCATTAAGGCATTAAGAAAATTAAGTTTTTTATTTAAGACATTTAAAGTAATCGAACGGTTCCTGGCAATCCTGACATTGGAAAAATGCTTTGCAGGCGGTCGATCCAAACTGGCTGATCATTTTGGTATTCTTTGAGCCACATTGTGGGCATTTTACTAATTTTTTGTTTCCGAGTAAGGCTTCGATATCGGCTTCTGGTTCTAATGGTGCTGCGATTCCGTAGTCTTCGAGTGCTTTGCGGCCTTTAGCCGTGATCCAATCGGTGGTCCAGGCTGGTGCTAAAACGAGTTCGATTTTGGCTTCGATGCCTTTTTCCCTGAATGCTTTTTTGATGTCGTCGCCGATGACGTCCATGGCGGGACAGCCACTGTAGGTTGGCGTTATTGTGATTTGGGCGATGTTGTTTTTGATTTCGGCTGTACGCACGACACCCATTTCCATGATCGAAAGCACCGGGATTTCGGGATCGGAGACCGATTCGAGGATCGCGGCGAGTTTTGGGTCGATATGGGATTGTGTTGCTTTCATTTTTTGGACGCGGATTTGCGCAGATTCTTTATTATTTGTTCTTGACCCTAGCCCCGATAGTAGTGGAAATCCTTTTGCCTTTACAGAAATCCCTCGACTGCGCTCGGGATGACATGGCAAAAGATTGCAGCGGAAAGCGGGAAATAGCTCCTTAAAAAACTACCAATTCATATTTGGAAACGTGCGCTGCATGTACTGCAAATCGGCCAATAAATAGCCCATGTGTTCACTGTGAATGCCTTGCTTTCCGCCTTTTTGAAAATATTTTAGATCCGGAATTTGCAATGTTGATTCGGTTAAAATTGATGTGATGGTTTCATAATAGGATACTTTTAATTTCATGACATCGATACCGATTCCGGCTTCAACCATCGCTTTGTCCGCGTCGGTTTGATGCAACAATTCATCGGTGAATGTCCATAAATCGTTGATTGCGTTTTGCATTTTGTTGTGGCTTTCTTCGGTTCCGTCGCCGAGTCTTTTGATCCAATCCGACGAAAAACGTTTGTGATATGACACTTCTTTGATGCTTTTTTTGGCGATCGCCTGAAGGGTTTCATCACTGCTGTTTTGCAATTGTTCGAGCATCAATAAATGATAGGCATCGAACAAAAATTGTCTTCCAATCGAATACGCAAAATCGGTATTCGGCTGTTCGACAAGCAATACGTTTTTGTATTCGCGTTCGCTTCGCAGGAATGCAATCGTGTCTTCGGTCGCTTCATTTCCCGACAGTTTCGCGGCGTATTGGTAATAACTGCGCGTTTGCCCGAGCAGATCGAGAGCGATATTCGTCATCGCGATGTCGGTTTCGAGATTGGGTCCGTGGCCGCAGAGTTCGCCGAGGCGTTGGCCTAAGATTAGGGCGTTGTCGGCGATTCCGTAGATGTATTGGATTAAGTTTTGCATTTATTTTGGTTCAGGGTTCAGGGTTCAGGGTTCAGGACAATCCGAAGACTTGCACCTTGTACCCAAAACCCTGCACCATTCTACATGTGTTTCAATTCTTCCGGCAGTTCGTAAAAAGTCGGATGGCGGTAGGCTTTGTCTTTTGCAGGATCAAACAATTCGGCGCTGTCGTCAGGGTTTGAGGCTGTGATTTCCTTTGACGGAACGACCCAAATGCTCACGCCTTCCATTCTTCTGGTATAGACATCGCGCGCATTTTCGAGTGCCATCGTGGCATCGCTGGCATGTAAACTTCCGCAGTGGCGGTGTTCGAGTCCGTTTTTACTTCTAACGAATACTTCGTAAAGAGGCCAATTTTTCATGATGAAAAGGTTCAGGGTACTGGGTTTAGGGTTCAGGACAATCCGAAGACTTGCACCTTGTACCCAAAACCCTGCACCAATTATATTGTTGTTTCTAATTTTTCTTCTTGTTTCTCCGCATACGCCATCGCGGCATCGCGTACCCATTCGCCTTTGATCCAGGCATTTTTGCGGGCGTCCATACGGACTTTGTTGCATGGGCCGTGGCCTTTTACGACTTGCCAGAATTCGTCCCAATCCAATTCACCGAAATCGTAACGTTTGGTTTCTTCGTTCCATTTGAGATCGGGATCTGGAATGGTTAAGCCAATGAGTTCGGCTTGCGGAACGGTTTGGTCTATGAACTGCTGGCGCAATTCGTCATTGGTTTTGCGTTTGAGTTTCCATTTCATCGATTGTTCGGTGTGGACGGATTCGGCGTCTGTGGGACCGAGCATCATTAAAGACGGCCACCACCAGCGGTTGAGTGCGTCTTGCGCCATGTCTTTTTGTTCCGGAGTTCCGTTTGCCAAGGTCATCATGATTTCGAAACCTTGTCTTTGGTGAAAACTTTCTTCTTTGCAAACGCGCACCATCGCACGTGCATACGGACCGAAAGAAGTCGCTGTCAACGGTACTTGGTTGATGATTGCCGCACCGTCAACAAGCCAGCCGATGGCACCCATATCGGCCCATGTTACGGTTGGATAATTGAAAATACTCGAATATTTGGCTTCGCCGGAATGCAATTGTTCGTATAATTCTTCACGGGAAATGCCTAAGGTTTCGCAGGCACTGTACAGGTACAAACCGTGACCGGCTTCATCCTGGACTTTTGCAAGCAGCGCGACTTTTCGTCTTAATGAAGGCGCACGCGTGATCCAGTTTCCTTCAGGCAACATGCCGACGATTTCGGAATGTGCGTGTTGGGAAATCTGGCGGATGTGTGTTTTGCGGTATTTCTCCGGCATCCAGTCTTTGGGTTCGATCTTTTCGTCATTGGCGATCTTACGGTCGAAAATCGCTTCCAGTTCTTTTTGTTCCAGTTCCGTCATAACTTTAAAATTTAGTTATTTTGTTTTTTGAACCATTAAGGAATTAAGAAAATTAAGTTTTTGCGTTGCGCTAAATGAACTTAATGTTCTTAATGGTTTATTTTTTTGATGCGCTTTTCGCAAACCGCACCATTATTAACTATACATTAATTTACGCGCCAAAATCGACAACGACTTTTTCAGAAGTCGGAACCGCCTGGCAGCTTAATATGTAATTTTTCGCGACTTCGTTTTCGTCGAGCGCGTAGTTGACTTTCATTTCAACCGTGCCTTCGATGACTTTGCAACGGCACGTACTGCAAACGCCTCCTTTGCAGGCGAATGGCAGGTCAGCACCAGCTGCGAGTGCACCATCGAGGATGTTGTCGTAATCGTCGTCCATGATGAAATGGAATTCTTTTCCGCCGTCGATAATTGTGACATTGGTGCCTTCGACTTTCTTTTCGAGGATTTTGCTGACGCGTTGTTTGTCGGCATCAGAATTTCCGGTATTGAACAGTTCGAAATGGATTTTTTCTTTTGACAATCCGGCTGCGACTAATTCGTCGCGAATCAGGAAAATCATCTCCTCAGGTCCACAGATGAAACAATCATCGACCGACGGAACATCTATAATTTTTTCGGTTAAAAGCTGTAATTTTTCTTTCGTGAAACGGCCATTCAGCAATTCGATATTGCGGTGTTCTTTCGTCAGGAAATGGAAAATCTCGAGGCGACCAAAATACCTGTTTTTGAGCTGTTCGATTTCTTCTTTAAAGATAATCGATTTGACGGTTCGATTCAGGTAAAACAGTTTAAAAGTACTTTTAGGTTCGAGTGCCAAATGCGTTTTGATGATCGAAAGTATCGGCGTAATGCCACTTCCGGCAGCAAAAACAATATAATTTTTAGCTTTTTCAGGTTCGATTTTAGACGTAAAAACTCCGATAGGTGGCATTAATTCGACTAAATCCCCTTTTTTCAGCGTATCATTGGCGAAAGCCGAATATTGCCCGCCGTTGATTTTTTTGATTGCGACCTGCCATTTATTTTCAACCGGACTCGAACATAGTGAATACGAGCGGCGCACTTCTTTGCCGTCTAAAAAAGCCCGTAAAGTCAGATGCTGGCCGTGCGAATATTTGAAATCTTCCTTAATTTCATCGGGAATATCAAATGAAACCACTGAGCAATCTTTGGTTTCTTTGTACACGTCGAGCACTTTTATGTTGTGAAACTTTGCCATTTTTAATTTTGAAATCAAATTAAAATCAAACTAACAACCGTTAGTTTACTATGCAAATTTAAGGATTATTTCGTAAAAGTTTACGATAACGTTTGAAAAGTTCCAATTACATTGAAAATTAGCTATTTAATGAATTATTTTACAAGTAAAATCCGATCAAAATCTTATACAATTCCGCTTAATAAAACGTTGCTTAAATGGGTTTTCATCGTGGATTCTGTAAATTCTTTTTTCTTGCCATACCATAAATACAGCGTTCGGATCGTAGACAAAATGGAGAAAATAATGACTTCGGGATTGCCGTTTTTGATTTCGCCATCTGAGATTCCTTTTTTGACAATACGCCGAAAAATGGCTTCATATTCTTCGCGCATCTGTAAAAAATATTTCAAATAGGCTTCTGGCAAATGCATCCAATCGTTGTTTAATGAAGCCAAAGCATCCGGATTTCTGACGGTGATATCGATGTGCAACTGAATGACTTTTTCAATTTTCTGAACCGCAGTTTCATCTGAAATTTCAATATTTTGGATCGTGTGCGTGTATTCTTCCGCAATTCCAATGACCATCAAAGCCAAAATTTCCTGTTTCGATTTGATGTGGTTGTACAAACTCGCGGCTTTAATGTCGATTGCCTGCGCAATGTCGCGCATCGTCACCGCGCTGTAGCCTTTTTCCTTAAAAAGCTTCGCTGAAATGTTGACAATATCACTTTTTCGATCGGTAATCTTCATAGCCAAATATAGGATAATATTGCTGAGAAATAAAAAAAACCGCCCGAAGGCGGTCAAAAAAACTAATAAAACAATCAATTATTTTTTTATGACTTTGTATGTTTTTATGGTATTGTCTATCGAAATTCGCACCAAATACGTTCCTGCGGCATGTCGTGACAAATCAATCCGGCTTTCCGTTGACCCAACCCGCTTCTCTTCGATAATTTGCCCAAGCATATTGAAAACTTCAATGGTCGAAATGGACGTCGTATAGGAAATCGTCAGAAAATCTGTGACCGGATTCGGATAAATTTTGAGCATTTTACTGCTAAAAGTCTCCGTTTCCAGACAGCTGCCAAATGTCATTGCAACAGCAAGTCTTGCCTGACTCTCACAATTGACTGTTTGCGAAGCGTAATATGTCGTTCCGCTGACAATCGGTGTTGCATTTGAAACTGCATTTCCGCCAACAGCCGCATCATACCAAATGATATTTGACCCAAAAATAGCAATCTGCCCGACCGTTTGCGCGGTACAAAACGTTTGATTTGCCGTTCCAGTCGGTGCCGCTACAAAGTTAATCGCAGCCGTGACCGGCGTTCTTGATGAAATACAATTTCCATTTGCCGCTTCAACGTAATATGTGGTTGAAATATTAATCATTGGCGTAACAAAAGTGTTTCCGGTTGCCAGAATTGATCCGCCAGTTGCAACATCATACCATCTCAGTGTTCCTGTTGTAGCGGTCGCAGCCAATGTAACGCTGCCCGAACCACAACGAGAATTTGGTGTGGTCGAAGTTACCGCAGGAGTCACATTTGCAGTAGCAATCACCGCTGTTCTCGCGGATGTACAACTCCCGGTTGTCGCTTCAACATAATAAGTTGTAGTGGTAGCGATTATTGGTGTCGTAAATGTATTTCCAGTTTCCAAAATGACACCACCGGTTGGAACATTATACCAATTTAACGATCCCGCGCTTGCGGTTGCATTTAGAATTACTGTTCCGCTGTTACATCTTGAACCCGGCGTTGTTGCAGTAACCGATGGCGTTCCGTTTACAGTCGCGATGACTGCAGTTCTTGGAGAAACACAGTTTCCGTTTGCCGTTTGAACGTAATAAGTGGTTGTATCATTGAGGATTGGCGTAGTGAATGTTTGGCCTGTTGCCAATGCCGCTCCGCCGCTTGCAGCCGCAAACCAACTGATTGTTCCGGCATTTGCTGTCGCGCTCAAATTGACAGTTCCCGAATCGCAACGTGAATTTGGTGTCGTTCCAGTGATTGATGGTGTTGTATTGACTGTAGCAATTACAGGCATTCGTGCAGAAACACAAGTTCCGCTTGCAGCCTCTACAAAATAAGTCGTCGTTGTACCGATGCTTGGCGTTGTAAAGGTCAAGCCGGACCCTAAAGCCGTTCCGCCTGTAGCTGCGCTGTACCATTTTAAAGTTCCGGAACTTGTTGCACTCAAAATTACCGTTCCGCTGTCGCAACGACTGCCCGGAGTGGTTGTCAATACGGTCGGAATGGCGGTGACCGTGATGTAATTGGGCAACGTTTTAGTACTGCTTCCGTTAAAGTTGGTTGCCACCAATGTGACGCTAAACGTTCCGGCTGTATTGTAAACTACCGTTGGATGCTGTTCGGTAGATGTTGCCGGTGTTCCACCTGGAAAACTCCAGTTCCAAACCGATGGCGCAGCCGTTGACGTATCGGTAAAAGTCACTGAACTTCCTACGCACAAAGCCGTTGGCGTTCCTGTAAAATTACTTACCGGCGGCGTAATCGGGCAACTGGCAATGACATCCATTGAAGCACCGTCGCTTTCTCCTCCAAAATAAGCGTAAAACGATGGCGGGAATGCGCAGGTCGTCGGAATTAAATCTGAAACTGCTGCACCATCCGCGGTTCCGCCCATATAAGCGAAAAACGACGGCGGAATGCCGCAAACTGTACTATTGAGTTCGGCTACGGTTGCACCGTCTGCCATTCCGCCCATGTAGGCAAATTGTGCCGGCGCGGTACTGCAATTGGAAGCAATCAGTTCCCCAACAGCGGCCGTATCGCCGTTTCCACCAAAATAGGCAAAAAAAGCGGGTGGTGGCGCGCTGCAAGTTGCATTGAAAATCGTGCTTAATGCCGTCCCATCTGCCATTCCGCCGCGATATTGGGCGAAAGCCGACAGTTGCGCCAACAGCAAAACCATCCATACAACCGTATATTTTTTAGTTGTTTTCATCTCATTTGATTTTAAATTGTTTATATGATTTTTATGGCAGGTTAGTTTGCCAAAATTCATTTCAACCAAATGATTATCTTACGCCGCGACCTCCGTAACCCGCATATCTTCCCGGATCTACAGTATTATTCCGATGTGAAATGCGCGCATTTGGTGTTGAATCGATATAATTCCCACCTCTCATCCCAACGCCTGTTGCCGTGGTACTTGAAGGCCAGGTCGCCTGATTGGCTTCACCAATGGAAGTCAGCGTACCATCGCCTAAAGTACCGTTGAATGCCGTTCCGAAATTGTTGGCTACAGAAACGACGCGTTCTGTAAGATTTCCCGCCATTTCCATCGCGCCATAATAAGCTGCACCTGAAGAAGCGCGCCCGGAAGTTCCCGAGGCGAAAACCCCTACTTTCAGCGGACCGAAAGTACCGCCGAGACTTCCCAAACCAATCGCGCAGGAACCATTAGCAGCCGGACTGTACGATTCGTTCATTTCAAAATCATTGATTACTTCAGCCGATGTATTGTTAACCGCAACGATATCAGTTGTTCCCCAAACATATTCTCCGCCCACACGTGGCAATGTACCACGGCAGATTTTTTCATATTCCATTTCTGTCATCGGTCGCAAAGCCGCCCAGTCGAGATAAGCTGCCAAATCGCTCCAGTTTAATCCCGAGCAGGCAATACTTTGACCATCATCGCTGCTGTTTTCTGTACCCGAAGTTGCATCGCAAACATAAATTGCCGGAATCGCCGCATTATTTCCCGGTGTCCCGATGCGGATACCGTTCCTGTAATTGAATCCGGTAAACATCGCATAAGTGCCGGCCACGCTGATTGGATCGTTAAAAGTGTGCGTTTTTTGCTGGTCGTAGGTTAGTGCGTTTAAAAACTCTACATATTGCAATTGCGAAATTTCATATTTCATGGCATAAAACGAATTGTAACCCATCGGAAAAGTTGCCGGAACTGAAGCAGATCCACCGCCAATCGCCTGCGAAGTTAACCCACTTGATTGCACCGTTGCATTGATTGAAATGCTGTTGAATGAGGCGCCGCTCACGCCGTCACCCAAATCAAATGCGGCTTGTGGCACATTGACCATTTCAACCCCGAAGACTTTATAATTGTAACTTCCGGCCGGGATTGCCATTTTTAACGTAATCGTCGCATTGGTGATCGATCCGCCGCCAACAGCACTTCTGCGTACGAAAACGCCTTTTCCGTCGGTTACCGGATCAGCCTGTAAAGGCGACGAAGCCGAATGATCTGCAGCCAAAGTGCTCAAATTGGCATGCGCCCACAAACGCGTGTTGCAATCCTGGTATTTTACGAAAACCCAAACGGCATCCCAATTGTTTGGTGCGACGCTTGCGTTCCAGCTGTTGTCCCAGCTGATTTTAAAAGTAATGTTGGATCCCGAAACCGTTGTGTTGGTAATCTGGACATTGTTCGCATTCGCATTCGCCACAGCGGCAAACACAAACAAAAGGCATAGTTTGAATGTAGAAAATAGTTTTTTCGCTTCCATCTTAAAAATTTTAAAGTTATAAGACAAAGCTATCGGAGTGAAAGGCATAAAAAAATACGACTATTGTCGTATTTTAAGATTTTGATAATGAAGCGGTTTACAATTTAAGATTCGTTTTTAGATCATTTTCCTTTTCGATGGTTTGGCCGTTGTATTGGAGTTTCCAGCCCATAGAATTGGTCAGAATCAGGATTTTTGAAAGTTCGCTGATTAAGCGGTTTTGCGCATTGGCCTTTAACGAGGATTTTTCCATTTTTTGTTTCAGATTGGCTTTGACCGATTTGTTAATCTTGTTGTAATCGTCGCCGGTAAACGGATTCAGTTTGCTTTGCGTGACATCGTAAAACTGTATATCCGGACTGATATTGATTTCTTCTTTCGGAATGTTTAAAATCGTAATGGTTTTATTGGCTTCGTCGATGTCATATTTGATCTGGCGTAAATCATACGCTACGGTCACATCGGCATTGACTACAATCAGCGCTTTTTTGTCGAACGAAATCATGTTCAGCAGGTATTTGTCCTGGTCTTTATAGGTCAAAACCTGTGAGAAATGGCCTTCGGTTACAACTAATTTTCCAACATTTACGATTTGTTGCTGGATCAGATTGGTATTGTAATCCAAGGTCGAAGTATCGTCTTTTTTTAATTCGCAAAAGCGGAAGCCTAACACCGCGACCAGAACCGCCGCAACGAGGTAAATGATTTTCCTGAGCATTTCTTTTTTTTATAAAGTTAGGAAAAAATAGAAAATCCGCAAGGTTTACAGCCTAAATCAGGTGGTTATTTTTTGCTTTTTGAACGGCCTCGAGTTTGTTGTGGACTTGCAATTTGGTATAGATGTTTTCGATGTGACGCCGCACCGTACTTGGTGATAAAATTAAATTTTCTGCGATTACCGTATAAGTCAGACCTTTGCTCAATTGTTCGAGAACATTGATTTCACGTGGTGACAATTTGATTTCTTCGGTTTTATCGTTTTCAAAAACGACCGGATTGCGCAACAGCCGCAGCGTTTTAAAAGCGATTGACGGATTCATGGCCGCACCGCCGTTCATCGTATCAATAATACCATCGTACAATTCTTTCGGATTCACATCTTTGAGCAAGTAGCCGTCGGCACCGGCTTTGATCGCATTGAAAATGTTCTCGTCATTGTCAAAAACGGTCAGCATGATGATTTTAATGTGCGGATATTTCGATTTTACGGCTGCCGTAGCTTCAATCCCGTTCATTTCGGGCATTTCAATATCCATCAGGATCAAATCGATATTGTGGTTTTTTTCGAGTTTCAGCAACAAATCCTTTCCGTCATTCGCACAGCATTTACAACTGATGTCGTCAAAAAAACCGAGCTTTTCGAGTATGGTTTTCTGTAAAAAAATATTGTCATCAACAATTACGAGCTTTTTCATTCAAAGTTATTTTAGCCTAAATCAAAAGTAAGGATTATCGAAGTACCGTTTCCGGGCTTGGAGTCGATGCTGATTTCGCCGCCCATTTCCTTCATGCGTTTTTTCATGTTTTGCAGGCCATTCCCGGGTGTGATATTTTGGAGGTCGAAGCCTTTGCCGTTGTCTGAAATGACCATTTTAATTTGTGTTTGATGAACGCTGGCGCGGATTAAGATGTGGCTCGCATTGGCGTATTTCATTGCATTGTTGATGCCTTCCTGAACGGTTCGGTACACGTTCATCCCGACTATCGAGGGAAAAACAACGGCACTTAATTTTTCATCGGCTTCAAATTTAAACTGACTATTTTCCTGTGCTTTTTTGGCTTTTTCAATAAAATTCATAATCCGCAATTCGACATCTTTAAAAGTCACCGAATCGCTGTTCATCGCCCAAATCGTATCCCGCAATTCCGCAATCGTCGCGCGTGCAAAACTGTTGATGCGATCCAGTTTCGAATTTAAAATACCATTTTCTACGGGAAAACCGTATTTGATATTGTCAACAGACGAAATGATAAATGTGAGCTGTGCGCCGATGTTATCGTGCAGATCTCGCGAAATGTTTAAGCGTTGCTCGTGTAATTTATTTTGAGTTTCGATCTTTGAAATCGCTGATTTGAGTTCGTGTTCCTTTAAAAGCTGGTGGTTTTTTAACCGTTGCTGTCGGAAAAACAAATAGCCCGTAATCGCAATAAAAACCGTAAAGACCGAAATCAGCAACAGCAAAATATTTTTGTCACGGGTTTCAGATTGTTTTTGCAGCAGCAATTTTTGATTCTTTACAAATTGGTATTTGGCCTCGAGTTCGGCAGTTTCCAGCGACACTTGGTCTTCGATTTCCTTTTCCTGAAAAACTTTGTATTTTTCAGTGTAAAACGATGCGCTGTCGGGTTCATTTAAATTGGCATACACCGGAATCAGGTTTAAATACATCGACGACACATACTCATTTGCCTCGAGCGGAACCATGGTTTTGATGCTTTTGAGGTACAGGTTTTTAGCTTTCAGATACTCTTTTTTTTGTCCGTAAGCGATTGCAAGCGCGTATTCTGTTAATGCCAAATCGAATTCGGAATTGACATTTTTCAAAATCTGCTGTGCTTTTTCCAGAACCGCAACCGATTGATTTGTCGCCTGAAGCGAATTGTATAATGCGCCGAGATTCGTATATGTATTTCCGAGCAACAGCGAATCGCCTTCAGCAGTACTTAGTGCTATTGATTGTTTAAAATACGATTCGGCTTCAGCAGTCGCTTTCGTTTTTTTAAACAAATTCCCCATATTGTTGTACACAATCGCAAGCTGGATGTTTTGCCCGTTTCGCTTGCGGTAATCGGCAACTTCGCGGTACATTTTGATCGCTTTCGGGAAATTGCGCAGGTTTTCATACAACACGGCAATGTTATTTTTAATAAAATCGACGTTGCGTTCGTTGTGCACACTTTCATAATATTTCAACGCTTTCAGATAATAAATCATTGCGGTATCGAGCACATTTTTGCGTTGGTAGATTCCGCCAATATTCGACCAGTTTGAAGCCATGCCTTCCAAGTCTTTTTGTTTGGTACGAATAGCCAATGATTGAAAATATAACGTCCGGGCTTTAGGCAAATTGCCTTTTGACAAATAAACCGATCCCAAATCGCTGTAAGCCTGGCCTATGATTTTTGGATTTTTGAGGCTGTTGCCAAAAGCAAGCGAACGGTTTCCATAGGCCAAAGCAGAATCCGTTGACAAACTTGAATAATACCAGGTCAGGTCAGAATACAACGCGGCTTTTTTAAGCTGATTTGAATTTTTTTTGAGTTCCGATTTCAGGCTGTCGATGGTTTGCTGCGGATTTTGGGCCAGCATTTCATGGGCAAACAAAACCCCGGACAGCAATAGAATTATCTTTTTAATCATTTGAGCACCATTGAATTGCTGTTAAATATACTAAAAATCAAAGTGTATAAAAAAGGAAACGCGGCAAATGCCGCATTTCCAAAATCAAGGTTTCAAAATACCACTTTCTTGCCTTATTTTTTCACTTTAAAAGAACCTTCAGCGATGGTTACCGACGCGGTTGAAGATTCCGTATTTTCTTTTGCGACAGCGCTAAAAGTCCCGGCAACGTAAGTATCCGTTACTTCTGTCACTTTCACGGCTCCGTTTCCTCTGACAGATGTAAACGTCTGGAAACTCAATCCGGAACCTTTCTTAAGGTAATTGATGTAACCATTTGTCAGGTTGTTGTTTCCCGAAGTATACGTTCCGACGCCGTTAAAAGCCGGAATCTGGATTTGAATCGAATTCCCAGAATCGGTGCTGCTCTGTACCATCAGAACGCCGCTTACGACCATTCCGGTTGGATCAAAATAGGAAGAATTTGAATATCCGGTACCGTCAACGTGCGCATTCACATAAAATTCTGCCGATGGCTGCGCAACATTTCCCGAATTGTCATCACTGCTGCAAGCTGAAAATGCAAACAATACTGTTGCTAAAAAAAGGATTTTGCTAATGGTTTTCATGTCTTTTGTTTTTAGGATTATTGTTGGGTCAAAGTTGCATTTGTGCACCTTTACAATCAATAGGTCAACTGCCCTATTTTACTGAAAATCCCATTTAAAAAACATTAAATCAGTTTGTTGTTGCGCGCTTTTTCAATCGCTTCAAGTTTGTTGTGGACTTGTAATTTGGCATAAATATTTTCAATGTGTTTGCGCACCGTCCCAACAGAGAGAAACAAATTATCTGCAATAAAATCATACTTCAGCCCTTTGCTGAGCTGCTCCAAAACCTCTGTTTCGCGCGTCGTGAGTTTGATGTCTTCATTTTTAACCGAATCGAATTCGACCGGATTCCTGAATAGCTTTAAAGTCTTCAACGCAATCGAAGGGGTCATCGTAGCACCGCCATTGAGCGTATCAATAATGCCTTGTTGCAGATCTTTCGGGTTTACTTCTTTAAGCAAATATCCATCGGCACCGGCTTTGATCGATTTGAAAATATTTTCGTCATTGTCAAAAACCGTCAGCATGATAATTTTGATTTGCGGGTATTTTTGTTTGACCAAAGTGGTCGCTTCGATGCCGTTCATTTTTGGCATTTCAATGTCCATCAAAATTAAATCAATGATGTGGTTGGCTTCCAGTTTTTCCATCAGATCCGTACCATTGACGGCTGTAAAACGAACTGAAAAATCATCAAAAAAAGACAGTTTCTCCTGAGCGGTTTTAATCAGAAAACTGTTGTCGTCTACAATTGCGATTTTTATCATAACTGCTGATTTTCGTTCGTTTTTAACAATGCGGTGATTTTTGTCCCATTTCCAATTTCGCTCGTTATATTAAAAATTCCGCCAATGTCTTCAATGCGTTTTTCCATATTCAGCAGGCCGTTTCCTTTTTCTATCGTGCTTTTATCGAAACCTTTTCCGTCATCACGAATGGTGATCCGGATGTTTTCATCTTCGATGGTTCCGTTGATCGCAATCTCTGAAGCCTCGGAATATTTGATTGCATTGTTGACCGATTCCTGAATCATGCGGTAAATATTCATTCCGGCAATCGACGACAAAGTAACCTGGTCAAGCTTGTTGTCTATTTCAAAATAGAAATTAATATTTTCTTTCGCTTCTTTTGCTTTGTCGATGAAATTCAGGATTCGCGCACGCAAATCTTCAAAAGTAATTTGATTGTTGTTCATCGCCCAAATCGTATCACGCAGTTCTAAAATGGTCGATTTTGTAAAATTGCTGATGCTTTGCAATTTGCTGTCGAGTTTGGAATTTTGAATATCAAAAGCATATTTGATGTTGTCAACCGACGAAATAATAAAGGTGAGCTGCGCGCCAATGTTATCATGCAAATCACGTGAAATACTGAGCCGTTGTTCCTGCAGTTTATTCTGCGTTTCGATTTGCGCGATAGCTGTTTTGAGTTCATGTTCCTGCGCCAATTGTACGTTTTTGAGTTTTTGCTGACGGAAAATCAAAAAAGCAATAATCAAAACAAACACGATCAAAATGCAAACCGTCAGCAGTAAAATATTCTTTTGCCTGGCTTCAGCCTCCTTTTGAATGAGCAGTTTTTCCTTTTTTGCAGTTTCGTATTTGGTTTCCATTTCGAAAACCGCTTTCGTTTTTTCATTCACAAAAAGGCTGTCTTTTCCAATGCTGTATAAGTTTGAATATTGGTAAGCAGTCGTAAAATTCCCGAGTCCGGCATTGGCTTTCGCCAGATTTTTATAAGCCTGCACCATCAACAAATATGCATCAGATTTTTTAGCGAAAGTGATGGCTTTTTCAGACATTTTAACGCTTTCAGCAAATTTTTTCTGTTTAATTAATGCTGCCGAAAATGTATTGGAAGTTTCAGCGACTTCAAAGCCGTTTTCGTAAAGTTCATGCAAGCGTATGGCTTCTGTGTAATTTTTATTCGCCAGTTCAAATTGGTGCAAACTGTCATAAACCGACGCAATTGTAGACACCGGATAACCGACATAACGGTCGTAATGATGTTTTTGATATCCCGATTTTGCTATTTCAGAATATTTAATGGCTTCGTCATATTTTCCAAAATTCAGCAAAATTGAACCCAAGTTTCCTGCCGATACCGTTTTCCCGAATTCATCAGTAGTTTTTAGGTAATTTTCGTAGGCTTTCCGGTAATAACCTAGTGCTTTTCCGTATTCCTTCTGGGTTTTATAAACCACTCCGATGTTTGTATACGTCATCGCCTGCCGGTCAGGAGCTGATTTTGCTTCGTAAAATGCCAATGCTTTGAAATAATTGCTGAGTGCTTCCGGAAATTGTGCTTTCTGGTCGTAAATGATCCCGATGTTATTGTAGGTGTCGGCAATTCTGACGGAATCTTTGGTTTTCTGATT
>Ga0081606_1000086_pt1 | contig 68021 bp, 62 predicted proteins | sample EareggfetidaYelm_FD_71127 | JGI IMG/M metagenome (GOLD analysis project Ga0081606, IMG submission 71127) | Earthworm egg capsule microbial community from the University of Washington, USA - E. fetida Yelm (SPADES assembly) (version 2) | ecosystem: Host-associated > Annelida > Reproductive system...
AGCGTGTCAACCGGGTCATCGTGGCGGCGCAGGTCATCGAGATGCTGTCGATGGTCTCGACGATGAGGCTGTCACTGCCAAGGCTGCCGCCAGCGGCGCCCGCCATGCTCGGCGTGGGCTTGGTGATGGGCGCCGATGGCGTGATGATGGGGACGCGGGTGGTCGTCTCCGCCGAGTGGGTGGAGAGGATGCGTCGGCTCGTGCGTGCGGGCGTCATCTCCGTCCCGGTCGTCGGTGCCGCTGTCCGCATCCAGGCGGGTCAGGTGCTGATGTCGCAGTCGCACGACGAGTTGCCACGGGGCGTGCGCGATGCGCTGGGCGATGGACCCGAAGTGCGCGGGATGCACCAGACGGGGAGCGCGGGAGCGGGTATGGCCGAGCCGCCACGGCACCATGTCCTGCCGCGAGAGCACCGCGAATGGTTCGAGAAGCGTGGCTTCACCGGTGAGATGAGCATCGACCAGTTCTGCGTCGAGATGGAGCAGGCGCACCACCAAGCGCTTCATGGAGGTGGCGACTGGCGCCAGGGTCGAAAATGGCCCGGCGAATGGAACCAGATGATCATGAAGACGCTGCGCGACGCCGAAACCAGGACTGGTCGGATGTTGACGCGGCACGAGATCCTGGACATCACTGCGGGGACTATGAGTCGTTACAACATTCCCATGAACTTCACCTCGTGGAGAGGTCGATGAACGAGGGACGTTCCTGGCGGGGCCCTTGGAAGGTCCGCCTGTATGAGCGAGTTCGCGAGCGTGGCTATGACTCACTCACCGCCTTTGCCGAGGCGCGTCCCACCGCCTCGCTGGTCGCGCTGGCAGAGGAGCTTGGCAAGGACGACATCGCGGGGGTGCAGGTGTTCAGTGCGTTGCTCACCGAGGCGGAGCAGCGCAAGCAGCTCACGCGCCTGGTGCGCGGACAGCTCGTGCGCGAACTGTGCGAATGCCTTCCCGAGGGCTGGCCCACCGTGCTGGACGACGCAAACCGCTTCAAGGTTGCCAAGGCGCTTGGTTTTTGGTCCGCCTACACCCCTGAAACGCATGAAGAGCGTGTCAGGCAGGTCGGCGACGCGCTTCTCGCCACGCCGCCGCCACCCGGTTGGCGCCCGCTCGGTCCTGATGACGAATTGCTCCGCACGCTCCTGCCCGACGAGGATGCCTGAACGGCTGAGCTTTGCTCCTTGGCGAAGACAATGAGCGACGGAAATGCTTGGCGGGGTCATTGGAGGGTCCGCTTATATGAGCGGGTCCGCGAGCGTGGTTACGCTTCGCTTACCGCTTTCGCCGAGGCGCGCCCTGCTGTCCCGCTGTATGTGCTGGCCGACGAACTGGGAGCGGACGATGTCGCTGCAGTGCAGGTGTTGAGCGGATTGTTCTCCGAGGCGGAGCAGCGCAAGCAGGTCACTCGTTTGGTGCGCGACGTGCTCGTGCGTGAACTGGCCGAGTGCCTTCCCGACGGTTGGCCGACCGTGCTGGATGACGCGAATCGCTTCAAGGTTGCCAAGGCACTCGGTTGTTGGTCCGCCTATACCCCTGAAACTCATGAGGATCGCGTCGAGCAGGCCAGCTCAGCGCTTCTTGCCGCTCCGCCGCCGCCCAGCTGGCGCCCGCTCGGTCCCGATGACGAGTTGCTCCGCACGCTCCTGCCCGACGAGGAAGCCTGACTGGCTAATAGGCATGCGATGAGGATTTTCCCGTGGGCGGGCCCGTTGCTCGTCCTGGCCGTGTTGGCCACTGGCTGCGCGTCGATAACGCCAGCGCGCGGCCCGGGGATGCACCCGCGCGAGACGCGCCGAGGGGTTACCTCTCCCGCGATGGACGCGCCTTCCTTTGTTCTGGCCTCCCATCCGAAGCCGGGGCGGGCGCCGGAAGGAGGAGCGTTTCCCCCGAGGCGGTGGAGGTCGCACGGACCCGGCAAGCGCTCGTGGATGCCCTCGATGATGTGTCTGGTTCCACGAGACGTATCGCGGATTCTCTCTCCAGACTCGCGGCCAGTCAGGCGGGCATTGGCGGCAGGGCCGATGGGTTGTTCGCCCAGCATGTCGTGTATGGCGCACGGCAACTGCGCTGGCTCGAAGGCGCACTCGGGGGCGCCACCCGGTTGGTGCAGGTGGCCTCGGAGGTCGATGACCCGGCCATGGAACTCGCCCTGCTGCGCCTCTCCGGACCACGGCTGGAGGCCGCGTTGTTCGGCGCCATGCTCCTGGCCGCCTGGAGCGATTTCCTGAACCTCGAGGACGTCGTGCTCCGGCAATGCCCCTTCTACAGCGCGGAGAAGCTGTTCGTGGACATGGAGCACGTGCGGGAGATGCTCGAGCCCTCCATGAGGGCGCTGTCGTCCCTGGAGCCAGGGCGGGTCGAGGTCACGGCGGCCGGGGTTCCCCGCCTGATGGGCGAACTCACCCGCGAATTCCAATCGACTCGTGAGGGAGTGCGCGTGTCGGCCGAGCGTGTCAATCGGGCCATCGTGGCGGCGCAGGTCGTCGAGATGCTGTCGATGGTCTCGACGATGAGGCTGTCACTGCCCCGGCTGCTGCCAGCGGCGCCCGCCATGCTCGGCGTGGGCCTGGTGATGGGCGCCGATGGCGTGATGGTGGGGATGCGGGTGGTCGTCTCCGCCGAGTGGGTGGAGATGACGCGCCGGCTCGTGCGTGCGGGGGTCATCTCCGTCCCGGTCGTCGGTGCCGCTGTCCGCATCCAGGCGGGTCAGGTGCTGATGTCGCAGTCGCACGATGAGTTGCCACGGGGCGTGCGAGACGCGCTGGGTGATGGACCCGAGGTGCGCGGGATGCGCGAGACTGGCAAAGCGGGGGCCGGTATGTCCGAGTCACCACGGCACCACGTCCTGCCGCGAGAGCACCGCGAGTGGTTCGAGCAACGTGGCTTCACCGGCGAGATTGGCATCGACCAGTTCTGCGTCGAGATGGAGCAGGCACACCATCAAGCGCTTCATGGTGGTGGCAATTGGCGCCAGGGCCGAAAATGGCCCGGCGAATGGAACCAGATGATCATGGAGGCGCTTCGCGACGCCGAGGTCGACGCTGGCCGGATGTTGACGCGAAATGAGATCCTGAACATCGTCGCCGAGCGCATGAAGGACTACAGCATTCCGATGAATTTCACCTCCTGGAGAGGGCGATGAGTGATGGACGTTCCTGGCGGGGCAACTGGAAAGCCCGCCTGTATGAGCGGGTTCGCGAGCGCGGTTACACTTCACTCACCGCCTTCGCGGATGCGCGCCCTGCTGTTCCTCTTTATGCGCTGGCGGATGAGCTTGGAGAGGACGACGTCGCCGCGGTGCAGGTGTTGAGCGAATTGCATGCCGAGGCGGAGCAGCGCAAGCAAGTCACACGTTTTGTGCGTGATGTACTCGTGCGACTGTTGTCTCAGAGTCTCCCGAATGGATGGCCGACCGTGCTGGACGATGAAAACCGTTTCAAGGTCGCCAAGGCGCTTGGCTCATGGTCTGCCTATACCCCTGAGACCCATCAGGCGCGCGCTGAGCAGGTCAGGGCGGCGCTTCGTTCCACGCCGCCGCCGCCCGGTTGGCGCCCGCTCGGTCCCGATGACGAGTTGCTCCGCACGCTCTTGCCCGACGAGGAAGTCTGATTGGCTAATCGGCACGCGGTGAGGAATTTCCCGTGGGCGGGCCCGTTGCTCGCCCTGGCCCTGCTGACTACGGGCTGCGCGTCGATGGCACCCCCGCGTGGCCCGGGGATGCACCCGCGCGATATGCGGCGAGAGGCCGCTGAAGCCGCGATGGACGCGCCTTCCTTTGTTCTGGCCTCCCATCCGGTTGGAGCGGAGGGCGGCGGAAGGAGGCGCGTTTCCCCCGAGGTGGTGGAGGCCGCACGGATTCGGCAAGCGCTCGGGGATGCCCTCCATGATGTGTCTGGTTCCACTCGCCGCATCGCGGGCACGCTCTCCAGGCTCGCGGCCAGTCCGCGGGGCATGGGCGGCCGCCCCGATGGTCTGTTCGCCCAGCACGTCGTGTATGGCGCACGGCAACTGCGCTGGCTCGAGGACGCTCTCGGGGGTGCCACCCGGTTGGTGCAGGTGGCCTCGGAGGTCGATGACCCGGACATGGGACTCGCCCTGCTGCGCCTCTCTGGTCCACGGCTGGAGGCCGCGCTGTTCGGCTCCATGCTCCTCGCTGCCTGGATCGACTTCTTGAACCTCGAGGACGTCGTGCTCCGGCAATGCCCCTTCTACAGCGCGGAGAAGCTGTTCGTGGACATGGAGCACGTGCGGGAGATGCTCGAGCCCTCCATGAGGGCGCTGTCGTCCCTGGAGCCAGGGCGGGTCGAGGTCACGGCGGCCGGGGTTCCCCGCCTGATGGGCGAGCTCATCCGCGAATTCCAATCGACCCGTGAGGGAGTGCGCGTGTCGGCCGAGCGTGTCAACCGGGTCATCGTGGCGGTGCAGGTCATCGAGATGCTGTCGATGGTCTCGACGATGAGGCTGTCACTGCCAAGGCTGCCGCCAGCGGCGCCCGCCATGCTCGGCGTGGGCCTGGTGATGGGCGCCGATGGCGTGATGATGGGGACGCGGGTGGTCGTCTCCGCCGAGTGGGTGGAGAGGATGCGCCGGCTCGTGCGTGCGGGCGTCATCTCCGTCCCGGTCGTCGGTGCCGCTGTCCGCATCCAGGCCGGTCAGGTGATGATGTCGCAGTCGCACGATGAGTTGCCACGGGGCGTGCGCGACGCGCTGGGTGATGGACCCGAAGTGCGCGGGATGCGCGAGACTGGCAAAGCGGGGGCCGGTATGGCCGAGCCACCACAGCACCATGTCTTGCCGCGAGAGCACCGAGAGTGGTTCGAGAAGCGCGGTTTCACCGGCGAGATGAACATCGACCAGTTTTGCGTCGAGATGGAGCAGGCACATCACCAAGCGCTTCATGGGGGTGGCGATTGGCGCCAGGGCCGAAAATGGCCCGGCGAATGGAACCAGATGATCATGGAGGCGCTTCGCGACGCCGAGGTCGACGCTGGTCGGGTGTTGACGCGGAACGAGATCCTGGACATCGTCGCGGAAGCCATGGGGCGCTACAACATTCCGATGAGTTTCACCCCTTGGAGAGGGCGATGACCGAGGGAAGTGCCTGGCGGGGCCACTGGAGAGTCCGCTTATACGAGCGGGTTCGCGAGCGGGGTTATGATTCGCTCACGGCCTTCGCCGATGCCCGTCCTACCGCCTCGTTGGTGGAGTTGGCCAAGGAACTTGGCGAAGAGGACGTTGCTGGAGTGCAGGTGTTTAGCGGCTTGGTGGCTGAGGCGGAGCGCACCCACCAGCTCACACGTTTGATACGCGGACAGCTCGTGCGCGAGCTATCCCAGAGTATTCCTGACGGCTGGCCGGCCGAGATGGACGACACAACCCGGTTCAAGATTGCCAAGGCGCTCGGTTTGTGGAGTGCCTTCACCCCAGAAACCCATAAAGAGCGTGTCAGGCAGGTCAGGGCAGCGCTTCGTTCCGCTCCGCCGCCGCCCGGCTGGCGCCCGCTTGGCCCCGATGACGAGTTGCTTCGCACGCTCCTGCCCGACGAGGAATCCTGATCGGCTGACGAATCCAGGGCAGGCTCACCGGGAAGAATGCTACCGCTCCACCAATGGAGGCAGATTGTCCTCATGGAGTTCTCGAAACAACTCTTTGAGGTGTGCCTCGACGTGAACCTCGGCTTTCGGACGAGCCTTGTGAAAGCCCAAATCGAATTTCCAGCCTGACATCAAGAGTGCCCAGAATGGGGCGTTGGCGGTATGACCACCAAAGGCAAGCTCTTTCATCCGGCGCCAGAGGTTGTTTGCCCTGCCGATGTACACGATGGGACAGGCAATGCCTCGTCGGTTCATCGCGATCCGATCTACCCGTGCGAGTCTGCGAACATAGTAATCGGTATCGGTCCAGGCTTGTTCCTTTCCTAGACCAAGTTCCGCGAACAATTCTCCACTCACCTTGTCCATGCGACTTCTTGCCTTCATGAAGGCTGAATCGAGGAAATCGGATTTCACTCGTGTGAGATCGGGCGTGCCTATCTTGCTGACGCGTAGGGTGTATACGCCTGAGCCCGTGGGCACTTCGGAGAATGGTCCATTCTCGTGTTGTACGGCGTCTGTAAATGGAATCCAGTGATTGAATTCTGCGGAGAGGATCTTTCCATTGCACATGGTCTATTCCTGCGCGTAGGACTTCAGCGTTCCCTCGGGGCCTGGTCTCCGTAGCCCGTCAGCTCCACGTAGCCCTGGCCCCGCACGGTCTGGCCATCGTGGGTCCCCGACACGCTCACCGCGCCCTCCCAATAACGCACGCTCACCGGCAACTCCTGGTCGGCGAGCGCGGGCGTCACGTCAAGAGAAAGGCCCTGGGAGGGCACCGCGAGCCGCCAGCGCGCCGGGTACTCCACACCACTGCGTGGACTCTTCCAGGTGCCGAGCACGTCCAGGCGCACGTCCTCGCGCGACAGGTGCACCGGCTCGCCCTGCGCGGGAACGAAGGTGCCCGAGGTGAAGAGGTCCACCGTGCCGTCGCGGTGGCGGAGTTGGTAGTACATGAGCTCGCTTCCGTCCGAGAGCTGGAGCGAGAACCAATCCCAGCCCACCGAGTCCTCGCCGAGCGCCGCCGTGCTCCACTCGCGATCCATCCAGCTCTCGCCCGTCACCTCGTGCGTGCGTCCTTCCACCGTCACTTGCCCGTGCGTGGGCATGCGGGTGAGCGAGTAATAATAGGAGGCGTTGCCCGGCCCGGGCCCCTTCTGGCTCAGACCCCGCTCCCCCTGGAGCACGGGCGGTTTGCCCGCCTCCAGCACGAGCGACAACGCCATGTCTCCACTGCGCGCGGTGAGTCGCAGCGGCGGGGCCTCGCTCCCCACCGCCTCCGCGCTCCAGTCCTCCAGCCACACTCGGAAAGGCTCGGCGCTCGCCCCCGCGAGCCCCAGGGCGCTCCGGCTGAAGCGCTCGGACGCATGGAAACGTCCCGCCCCGAGGTCCGACAGCGTCAGGTGCCCCATGTAGATCTGCTGCGTGCTCCACGCCGACGTCCCCTCGGGCTTCCCCGGCGCCAACGCACTGCGGAAGAGGGTGAACTGGTAGCCGAACGCGTGCCCGTCCGTCGTGGCGAGGTGGCCCGTCCAGTACCACCACTCGTTGCGGAACTCCGGGTGGGGGCCGTGGTCCTCCGGGAAGTGGAAGTCCCGGGGCGCGAGGGCGCGCGCATAGCCCTCCAGTCCGCGAGCGGGAGCGCCGAGTGCGTCCGCCACCGTCATCGTCGGGGCCCGCTCCGGAGGCGGGGCGGCCTCGCGAGACACCCAGGTGGCTGCCGCGCCCAGGGCTCCGAGCACCAGTCCCACGCCGATGATCAATCCGCCGCCGCGCATCATTCCTCCCTCAACGCCTGAGCGGGGTTCGCGCGCGACATCTTCCAGGACGGGTACAGACCCGCGAGTGCCGCTGCGAGCAGCGCCAGACCCAGCGCCTGGAGCAGCACCTCGGAGGACACCACGAGTTGCAAGGACCAGCCGAAGGAGCGCTGATTGATGACGTGGACGAGCACGTACGCGAGCGCCACACCGAGTGGCAGCGCGAACAGCCCCGCGAGCATGCCGAGCAGTCCCGTCTGGAGTGACACGAGCGCCCAGAGCTGGCGCGGGGTGAGCCCGGTGGCGCGCAGCACGGCGAACTCGCGGGCGCGCTCGAGTTGCAGGGCCATGAGCGCGCTGAGCACGCCCACGAAGGCCACGCCGATGGCCAGCAGCCGCAGCACGTGGGTGATGGTGAAGGTGCGGTCGAACACCTCCAGGCTCGTCGCGAGCAGCGCGCGGTTGGAGCGGAGGGTGAGCTCCTGCTCTCCCGCGACGCGCTCGCGCACCCGGGCGACCAGCGCGTCCACGTCCTCTCCCGGCGCCGCGTAGAGGGCCACGCCGCTCACGCGTCCGTCCTCGAAGTGCGCGAGCCACGTGGCGCGCGTCATCAGCACCGTGCCCGCGTCCGAGCCATAGTCGTAGTAGACGCCCACCACCCGGAAGGATGCGGGGCCCTTGTCCGTGGCCAGCTCCACGTGGCCGCCCACGCCCACGCGGCGGTGGAAGGAGAAGGGCTCGGAGACGAGCACGGCATCGGGCGCGTCCAGCTCCTTCCACACGGTCTCCGGGTGGCCCTCCTTGAAGCGGTAGGGCCGCGCCGTCGTGTCGCCGAAGTCCACGGCGCGCACGTCCGTGAGCACGCCGCCCACGCGCACCTGGGCCGAGCGCATCGTGCTGCTGCTGGCCACACCCGGGGTGTCACGCACGCGCTCGGCGAGCCCCGGGAGGAAGGCCGCTCCTCCACGCCGGGCGACGAGCGAGGGCGGTGACACGTAGACGTCCGCTTGCAACGAGGAGCCGAGCCAGTCCGCCACGGTGCCTCGGAAGCTCGTCACCATCAGCCCCACGCCCACCGTGGTGGCCACCGCCACCATCAGTGCCGCGAGCGCCACGGCGGTGCGGCTGAGGCTCGCCGTCACCCCCCGCGCCGCCATGCGCCCGAGCAGCCCGAACGCGCGTCCCAGCGGCCTGGCCGCCCCCTGGGCCAGGAGCGCCGTGAGCCCCGGTACCAGCAGCGACGCGCCGAGCAGCACGGAGAAGAGCCCCGCGTAGGCGGGCAGCAGCTCGGGAGTGGGCAGCATCAGCAGTCCCACGCCCAGGGCGAGCACGACGACACCCGCCAGCGCGAGCCGGGGAGCCCTGCCGCGCGTCACGTCCTCCAGGGTGGAGCGGCGCAGGGTGAGGGCGGGGGCGGAGCGGGCCGCCTCCCACGCGGGGCGTAGCGCGGCGGCGAGCGTGGCGCCGAGCCCCAGGAGCAGGCCCTTGCCCAGCGTGAAGGGCTCCAGCGCCAGTCCCCGCACGCTCACCGACATATAAAGGTCGTTGATGGTCTGGGTGACGAGCACCACCAGGCCCCGTCCGAGGAGAATCCCCAGGAGCACGCCGCCCACGGTCCCCACGAGGCCCAGCACGCCCGCCTCGCCGAGCACCAGCGTGAACAGCTCTCCCCGGGTGACGCCGAGCGCGCGCAACCGGCCGAGCTGTTCGCGCCGCTGCACCACGGAGAACGTCATGGTGTTGTAGATGAGGAACGTGCCCACCACGAGCGCGAGCAGCGACAGCGCCGTGAGGTTGGTACGGAAAGCCCGGGTCATCTGCGCCACCGCGTTGCCGCGTGCCTGGGGCCGGGCGACCTCCACGCCCTCGGGGAGTCGCAGCCGCGCGAGCGTGGCCTCGGCCGTCGCCTCCGGGAGGATGAGGTCGATGCGCGTGAGGCGCCCCTCGTGTCCGAGCAGTTCCTGCGCCGTGGAGATGTCGGTGAGCACCAGGCCCTCCATGGCGCGCGCGGTGCCCTCGTCCCCGGGCTCCAATACCGCGAGCACCCGCAGCTGCTTCGTCACGCCCTCCACGCCCACGTCGAGCGCGTCTCCCGCCTTCACGCCCAGGGCTCCGGCCGTGCGCCGCGTGAGCAGGGCCGCGCCGGGCTCGGTGAGGAAGGCGCCCAGGTCCACCTCGGCCCTGGATTGGGGCACGTAGGCGCGGAACGGGGCCTCGGAGAGCGGATCCACCCCGAGCACGGTGAGGGGCCGCCGGTCACCGCCGAGCGCGCGCACGGAGCCCTCCACCATCGGCGCGGACACGGGCGCGCCAGGCAGCAGGCGCAGGTCGCGGTACACCGTCTCCGGCAGCCCCGTGGGTCCCCCGATGAGCTGGTGCGTGGCGCGGCCCGTCACCGTGTCCGTGGAGCGCTCGAAGGCGCGCATGGCGCTCGCGTTGGCCAGGTCGATGGACACCACCACCGCCACGCCCAGCGCGATGCCCAGGAGCGACAGAGCGGTGAGCCACGGGTGGCTCCCCAGGTGACGCAGGCTCGCGCGCGCGAGGAGACGTTGGCTCACGGTTGCACCGCCTGCTCGATGAGCCGGCCCGCTTCCAGCCGCAGCACCCGGTGGGCGCGCGCCATCAATCCCGGGTCGTGGGTGACGATGAGGGCGCAGACGCGCTCTCGGCGCGTGAGGCCTTCCAGGAGGTCCAACACCTTGCGCCCGGTCTGCTCGTCCAGATTGCCCGTGGGCTCGTCCGCCAGGAGCAGGGGTGGGGCATGGGCGAGCGCGCGGGCCACGGCCACGCGTTGCTGCTCGCCACCAGAGAGCCGGTCGGGGAAGCTCGCGGCGCGGTTGCCCAGGCCCACCGTGCCCAGCAGCTCGTGCACTCTCTCTCTCGAGGCGCTTCCCGTGCGTCCCGTCAGCTCCAGGGGCAGGAGGATGTTCTCCTCCACCGTGAGCGTGGGCAGCAGGTTGAAGGCCTGGAAGATGAAGCCGATGTGCTCGCGGCGCAGGAGTGTGCGCGCGTGCTCGCTCATGCGGCCCAGGTCCTGCCCCGCCACCCGCACCGTGCCCCGCGTGGGTTGATCAATCCCGCTGATGAGGTTGAGCAGGGTGGACTTGCCCGAGCCGCTGCGGCCCAGCAGCACGGTGAACTCGCCCGCGTGGAGTGTGAGGCTCGTGCCCGCGAGGACTTCTCGCACGGCATCGCCCTCGGCATAGGACTTGGAGACGTCGCGAAGCTCGACTACGGGGGCGGGAGCGGACATTCGAGGGGAGTGCTAATGCAGACGCTCGCCGCATGCACGCTCCGTGTGGAGGGTGACTCCCTGGTCACTCCGGGGGCCTGCTCAGCTCGCGCAGCTTCTCCAGGTCGACGATCTCGATCTCTCCGTAGCGCAGCCGCACGGCGCCCTGGGCCTCCAGATTCTTGAGGAGCTGGTTCGTCGTCTGCCGGGAGATGCAGAGCATCATCGCGAGCTGTTCCTGACTGACCCCGATGACCCGGCTGCTGTGGGTGTGCCGGTCCCCATAGTTCTGGATGATGTGAAGCAGGCGCCGGGCGAGCCGGACGGGCACGGGCAGCAGCGCGTTCTCGTCCATGCCCAGGAGCGCGACCCGGAGCTGTTGGGCCATGAGCCGGCCGAACTCGAACCAATAGGCGGGCTGCTCCTGGACAAGTGTTTCCAGCGCTCTTTGGGGTACGTGGACGACGACGGAGGGCCCATCCGCGATGGCGTCATGCGTACGGGGCAGGCCGTCGAACAGGGAGATCTCCCCACTCCAGGAGGGCGGCTCCATGAGCATGAGCAGGGATTCCTTCCCGGAGGGCCCGACGCTCCTCAGTTGGATGGCGCCATCCACCATGCCGTGGATGCCCCCGGGCGGATCTCCCCGGGAGAACAGGTGTTGGCCCGTCTTCAGGGTCCGGAGCACACCCGCCCGGAGCAGCTTTTCCTGCAACCCGGCTGGCATGGCGCGGAACCAACTGCCGGTGCGGAACAACGCCAGGTAGTCGAGTGCTGTGCGGTCGGGCTTCATGTCGGACGGCGGCCTCTCCGGTCCACTGTTTCGCGACTCTGTCGCGGCGGCGACAGAGTTTGGGTCGTGGCGTTCCCATCATTCTCCTCGGATTCGAGCCGAGAGGAGAAGCGTGATGGGGACGATGTTGGCGGGTCGATTGAATCTGGTCACGGGCCAGTTCGGCATGGAGCGGGTGCCCATTCCGGAGCCAAGGCCGGGTGAGGTGCGCATCAAGGTGGTGGCGGCGGGCATCTGCCTCTCGGACGTGCACCTCATCGACGGCACGCTGCGCCTCAAGCCCCGGGAGGGGGTCACCTCCGTCACCCTCGGCCACGAGGTGGCGGGCACCATCGACAAGCTGGGCGCGGGGACCGAGGCGTGGTGGAAGGTCGGCGCGCGGGTGCTGTTGCAAGCCGGGCAGAGCTGCGGCGCCTGTGTGCTGTGCATGCGGCGCGTGGGTTGTGTGCAGCCCCTCACATGGGGTGTGGATTACGACGGCGGGTGGGCCGAGTATGCGCTCGCCCGGCAGGACACCCTCGTGGCCGTGCCGGACGGGCTCCCTCTGGACCAGGCGGCCATCCTTCCGGACGCGGTCTCCACGCCCTACGCGGCCATCGTCGAGACGGCGGCGCTCCGGCCCGCGGAGTCCGTGGGTCTCTGGGGCATCGGAGGGCTGGGGGCTCACGCGGTGCAACTCGTACGGGCGTTCGGCGCGGCGCCCATCCTCGCCTTCGATCCCCTGCCCGAGGCTCGTGAGCGGGCCCTGGCGTTGGGGGCGGATCTGGCGTTGGACCCTCGGGCGCCGGACGTGCGCGAGCAGGTGCTCGGTTGGACCGAGGGACGCGGCCTGGATGTGGCGTTGGATCTGGTGGGCATGCCCGTGGTGCGGGAGCAGGCCCAGACGTTGATGGCGCCCCGGGGCCGACTCGTGCTCGTGGGTCTGACCCCCGAGCCCCTCACGCTCACGCGCAGCGTCGCCTTCTGCGCGACGATGCAGCAGGCGCGGGGGCACTACGGCTCGCGGCTGGAGCACCTGTTCCAGCTCGTGAAACTGACACGGCTGGGCCGGCTCGATTTCTCCCGGTCCGTCAGCGCCGTGCTCCCCCTGGCGGATGCGCCCCTGGGCGTCGAGCGCCTGATGAAGAAGCGGGGCAATCCCATCCGACTCGTCCTCCATCCCTGAACAGGATTTCCCATGAGCAAGCCGATGCGTAACCTCGACGTCTCCATTCCCCAGCCGCGTGTGCGGCCCATCGTCGGCAACGCGCCCGACCTGGGCTTCGAGACGCCCATGCAGAACCTGATGAAGCTGGCGCGCGAGCTGGGGCCCATCTTCCGCTTGTCGTTCCCGGGCGGGCGCACCGCCCTGGTCATCAGCTCACACGAGCTGGTGGCCGACGCGTGTGACGAGAACCGCTTCGACAAGAAGGTGAGCGCGGCGCTCACTCAGATCCGCGAATTCGCGGGAGACGGCCTCTTCACCGCCCACACGGACGAGCCCAACTGGGGCAAGGCCCACCGGCTGTTGATGCCCGCCTTCGGCCCCGCGGCGATGCGCGGCTACCACGACGAGATGCTCGACGTGGCGGACCAGATGCTCACGCGCTGGGAGCGCTTCGGTCCCGAGGAAGTGCTCGACGTGCCCGACAACATGACGCGGCTCACGCTCGACACCATCGCGCTGTGTGGCTTCGGCTACCGCTTCAACTCCTTCTACCAGAAGGAGATGCACCCCTTCGTCGAGTCCATGGTGCGCGCCCTGGCCGAGGCGGGCGCCCGCACGCGGCGCATGCCCCTGCAGAACCAGTTGATGCTGCGCACGCAGCGCCAGTTCCAGGCGGACTCCAGCTACATGCACGAGGTGACGCGCGAGCTCATCGCCCAGCGCCGCAAGCTCGAGCCCGAGGAGGCGCCGAAGGATCTGCTCGGGCTGATGCTCTCCTCGAAGGATCCGCTCACGGGCGAGGGGCTGGATGACGACAACATCCGCAACCAGTTGGTGACGTTCCTCATCGCGGGGCACGAGACCACGAGCGGCCTCTTGTCCTTCGCCCTCTACTTCCTCTTGCGCCACCCGGAGGCGCTCCAGAAGGCCTACGCGGAAGTGGACCGGGTGCTGGGCACGGAGACGCCGCGTTTCGAGCAGGTCAACCAGTTGCACTACCTCGATCAGATCCTGCGCGAGACCTTGCGCCTGTGGCCCACCGCGCCCGCCTTCACCTTGCGGCCCAAGGCGGACACGCTGCTCGGGGGCCTGTACCCGGTGGGCCCGGACGACACGCTCATCGTGCTCATCCCCTCGCTGCACCGCGACCCGTCCGTGTGGAGGGATCCGGAGCGCTTCAATCCGGAGCGCTTCGCCCCCGAGGTGCGCGACGGCATCACGCCGCACGCGTGGAAGCCCTTTGGCAACGGCCAGCGCTCGTGCATCGGCCGGGCGTTCTCGCTCCAGGAGTCCACGCTCGTGTTGGGCATGCTCCTGCAGCGCTTCCATATCTCCGAGCCCACGCCCTATTCGCTGTATGTCCGAGAGACGCTCACGCTCAAGCCCGAAGGCTTGAAGATTCGCGCGCGCGTGCGCCAGAACGTCTCGCGCTCGCTCACCACCCGGCCCGCTCCCGCGCCCGTGGCGCCCGCCTCCCAGGGACAGGGCGGAGTGGCCGCCCACGGCACGCCGCTGCTCCTGTTGTACGGCTCCAACTCCGGGGCCTCGGAGGCCTTCGCCCGGCGCATCGCGAGCGACGGCCTGGCGCGTGGCTACTCGGCGAAGGTGGCGCCGCTGGACGAGTACACGGGGAAGCTGCCCAAGGAGGGGGCGGTGGTGCTCGTGACGGCCTCGTACAACGGCCAGCCGCCGGACAACGCGCGGGGCTTCCACGCGTGGCTCCCCCACGTGCCCGAGGGCTCGTTGTTGGGGGTGCGCTACGCGGTGTTCGGCTGCGGCAACCGGGACTGGGCCGCGACCTACCAGGCCATTCCCAAGCTCTTCGACGAGCGGCTGCACGCGGCGGGGGCGCAGGCGCTGCTCGCGCGCGGGGAGGCGGACGCGCGGGGTGACTTCTTCGGCGACTTCGAGCACTGGTACGCGCCCTTCTGGAACACGGTGGGCGAGGCGCTGGGCGTGTCCTCGGGCGAGGTGAAGTCGGGGCCGCTCTACCAGGTGGAGGTGGTGCCGTCGGCGGGCGTGGACCTGGTGGCGCAGAACAAGCTCGGCATGTCCACGTTGGTGGAGAACCGGGAACTCGTCGACATGACGTCGCCGCTCGGGCGCTCCAAGCGGCACCTGACGTTCCGCCTGCCCGAGGGCGTGACGTACGCGGCCGGCGACTACCTGGCGGTGCTGCCGGAGAACCACCCGGACCTCGTCGAGCGCGCGGCGCGCCGCTTCGGCGTGCGCTCGGACGCCGCCGTGGTGCTGCGCTCCACGCGCGGGGCCATGGCGGCCTCGCTCCCCACGGACCGTCCCGTGTCCGTGCAGGAGTTGCTGGGAAGGCACGTGGAGCTGTCGGCGCCCGCCACGCGCAAGGACCTGGAACGGCTCGCCGCGATGAATCCGTGCCCGCCGCACGCGCAACACCTGCTCGCGCTCGCCCAGGACGCCGGACGCTACAAGGCGGAGGTGCTCGACAAGCGCGTGAGCGTGCTCGACTTCCTGGAGAAGTACAGCTCGTGCGTCCTGTCCTTCGCGGACTTCCTCGAGCTGCTGCCCGCCATGAGGGTGCGGCAGTACTCGGTGTCGTCCTCGCCGCGGGCGGACCCCACGCAGTGCACGTTGACGGTCGCCGTGGTGGACGCGGACGCCTGGAGCGGCCAGGGGCGTTTCCATGGCACGTGCTCGAGCTACCTGTCGCGTCTGCATCCGGGGGATTCGGTGGCGGTGGCGGTGCGCACGCCCAACGCGCCCTTCCACCCGCCCGCGTCCAATGCGACACCCATCGTGATGATTGGAGCGGGTACGGGCCTGGCGCCCTTCCGGGGCTTCATCCAGGAGCGCGCGCTGCGCCACGCGTCGGGCGAGGCGGCGGGGCCCGCGCTGTTCTTCTTCGGGTGCGACCATCCGGACGTGGACTTCCTCTACCGCGAGGAGCTGGCCACCTGGGAGCGCGAGGGCGTGGTGACGGTGCTGCCCGCCTTCTTCCGTCAGCCCGAGGGCGACGTGATGTTCGTGCAGCACCGCCTGTGGAAGGAGCGTGAGCAGGTGAAGGCGCTCCTGGCCCAGGGCGCCATGGTGTTCTTGTGCGGGGATGGCCAGCGCATGGCGCCCGCGGTGCGCGAGACGTTGGCGCGCATCCACCGGGAGACGGTGGGGTGCTCCGAGGAAGAGGCCTCGCACTGGCTGGCGGAGATGGAGAAGCAGGGCCGGCTGGTCGCGGACGTCTTCGCCTGATCAGGGCGTGTCCGCCGCGCGCAGGCGGTCGAAGAAGTCGCCGATCTCCGAGAGCAGCAGGGGCGCGCCCACGTCTCGGGGCATGATGTGGAAGCCCGTGGGCAGCGAGATGAAGCGCACCTGGGGCGAGGCGGTGAGGCCCCGCGCCACCCGCCGTCCACCGTCGGGGTCCACCACATGGTCCTGCTGGGACATGGCCACCAGCGCGGGGCAGCGCACGCGGGGCAGGGCTTCCAGGGCCATGTCCTGCAACTCCCACAGGTCCTGCAGGCGCGCGGACGGGAAGGCCGGGAGGATGGGGGCCTCGGCGAGCGCGGCTGGATCCGACAGGTCGGTGCTCTCCTTGAGGACCCAGGGTTTGAAGCGCTCGAGCAGTCCGTGGCGCCGCAGCCGCTTGAGCAACCACATGTGGAGGCCCGTGAAGTGGATGGCCGGGGCCATGAGCGCGAGTCCCTGGACGCGCTCGGGATGGTTCGCCGCGAGCTGGAGCGCGAGCAGGGCGCCCATGGACAGTCCCGCCACGAAGGTGCGCCGGTGGTGGCGCAGCGAGAACAGGGCCTGGGTCGCGGCCTGGGTCCAGTCGTGGTGGTTCACGTTCAGCAGGGCCTCGGGAGTGGAGCCGTGGCCGGGCAACCGGATGGCGCGCACGTACAGGCCTCGTGCCGCCAGGGCCTCGCCCAGGGGGCGCACCTCCCAGGGGCTGCCGGTGAAGCCATGCAGGAGCAGGCAGGCGTCCTCGCCCGTGCCCAGTTCGAATGGCGCTGTCTTCCCGGCATCCATTCGCGAGTCCATGCCTCCTGGACTCTAGTCACGCGGGGCCGGGGGCGGTATGCCGCCTCCCATGGCGGATGCTCCCAAACCCCCCGATGGCTCCCTGGAGATTCAGCTGGATGACGACGTGGCCAATGGTCAGTACGTGAACATGGCCCTGGTCAACCACACGGAGACGGAGTTCACCCTGGACTTCATCTACGTCCAGCCGCACCAGCCTCGCGCCAAGGTGCGCTCGCGCGTCATCCTCAACCCCAAGCACCTCAAGCGCCTGCTGGTGGCGATGCAGGCGGGCGTGGCCAACTACGAGGCGCGCTATGGCCCCCTCGCCGTGTCGGACGACGACTCTTCCATTAATTGAGAATTGTTAATTTCCGGTGACGCGAGGTCTCGGCGTCGGCGGAACGCGTCATGGGTGGAGGGCGTGGGCACCCCGAATACACGGGAAGACTGGCCTCTGGCGCCGGGCCGGCGCAAACTCACGGGTTTCGTGCGCTCCGCCGTTCTGATCCTCGTCTTGTCCTGGCTCTTCGTGCCGCGGGCCCACGCGGCCTGTACCGCGGAGGGGGTCCACGTCTTTCCGGCCCCGGGCTCGGTCGTCCCCACCAACACCCGCTTCCTTCTGGAAGGAGTCGGGCCCCTCGCGGACAGGGTGGCCGCTCTGCCGGGCCGCATGTTGCGCATGCAGACGGGAGGGCATGAGGTGGAGGTGCGCATCCAGCGCGGCTGGACGAGTACCCTGGGGCGGAGCACCGTCGTCCTCCGGCTCTCGGAACCGCTCCGGGCGGGTCAGTCCTACACGCTGCGCCTGGACGACGTGTTGCCGGGCGTGAAGGTCCTCAATGGGGGGGGGAGCACGGCACCCGAGTGGATCAGCGGGCGGGGCCAGGACGTGGCCCGTCCGCGCTGGCTCAAGCGCCCGGCGGTCCGCGAGGGCATTTCCCGCCGCACCCGGGATGGGAGCGAGCGCTTCGTGAAGTTGAGCATGTCGCTGCTGGAGGACAGTCCGGCCTACGTGCTGGTGACGCTGTCCAACCGCCAGGGCGACATGGCGTCGCAGCACTACATCACCCCCCTGCAGAACGGCGTGGCCCTGCTGGGACACGATGCCTGCGGTGGGGCGTTCGCCCTGGAGGAGGGCAAGAGCTACCGGGCGAAGCTCGAGGTCTTCGACGCGGCGGGGAATACCGCTCCAGCGGTGCCTCCTCTGCTATTCGAGGCGCCCGTGGCCATTCTGGAGAACCGATGACGGTGGACGTGGAGTCGTTGAAGGAGCGGATGGTGGCGCACCTGCACGCGCTGCAGGATGAGATCTGCGGTGCGCTGGAGCGTTTGGACGGGCGGGCGCGTTTTCGCGAGGATCCCTGGCAGCGGCCGGGGGGCGGCGGAGGACGCAGCCGGGTGATGGAGGACGGGGCGGTGCTGGAGAAGGGCGGGGTGAGCACCTCGGTCGTGTTCGGCGAACTGGAGGAGTCCTTCGCGGGCAAGCTCCAGGGCGAGGGACGCACCTTCTGGGCCGGGGGCCTGTCGCTGGTGTTGCACCCGCGCAATCCGCACGTGCCCACCGTGCACGCCAACTACCGCTTCATCCAGCAGGGGTCCAAGGCGTGGTTCGGTGGTGGGGCGGACCTGACGCCCTACTACCTCGTGGACGAGGACGCGGAGCACTTCCACCGGGTGCACAAGGAGGTGTGTGACCGGCATGACCCCTCGTACTACGCGCGCTTCAAGCCGGCGTGCGACACGTACTTCTACCTGCGCCACCGCGAGGAGGCGCGTGGGGTGGGGGGCATCTTCTTCGAGAACATGGGCGGAGACCTGGAGCGCGAGTTCGCCTTCGTGCTCGACGCGAGCAAGGCCTTTCTTCCCGCCTACCTGCCCATCGCCGAGCGGCGCAAGGACACGCCCTACACCGAGGCGCAGCGGGCCTGGCAGGAGTTGCGGCGCGGGCGGTACGTGGAGTTCAACCTCGTCTGGGACCGAGGCACCATCTTCGGCCTGGAGACGAAGGGGCGCACCGAGTCCATTCTCATGTCCCTGCCGCCGCAGGTGCGCTGGCGCTATGACCACCATCCGGAGCCGGGCTCGGAGGAGGCCCGGTTGGTGGAGGTGCTGCGCCAGCCGCGTGCCTGGGCGGGGGTCTGAGCGGAGACGGGCGGGAGCCGAGGAGCGTGTCCATGGAGAATCCGGTGGGAGGGGCCCAAGGCAAGAAGGGGGCGCGGGTGTGGGTGCCCGCCGTGCTGGGGGCTCTGGCCGTGGTGGGTGGGGGGGTGTTCTACGCGGGCCTTCGCCCAGGCGCGGAGGAGGTGGCGCGGGCGTTGTCCCAGGAGGCGCGCCTCAATGTGCTGCGCTTGTGCGGGGACGTGCAGGCCTACCGTGACGAGCACGGCGTCTTCCTGGCGGCGGGACCGGTGCCGGCGCAGGTGCCGCGAGGGGGTGAGGCGGTCGCGTTCGTGCCGGACGAGTCCATGAAGAAGATGGGCTTCGAGCCCGGCGAGCGGGTGCGCTGCCAGTACCAGGTGATGGTGCAGGAGTCGCCCCTGGGCGAGGCGGAAGTCACCTGTTACGCCCGGGGAGACCTGGACGGAGACGGGCAGGTGTCGGTGTTCAGCGTGACCTTGGACGCCAACGGGATGACGTCGGAGGTCAACGCGGAGCGCGAGGGCGAGTAACGCGGGGGGCTCTCGCAACTCGTGGGCCATTCGGACGACAATCCTGGACGATGAGCCAATCCGGAAACATCAAGGGGCCGCCTGGAGGATCCATCGGGTTCGTCCCGTCGCGTGTTTCCGACGGAGGCGTCCCAGGACGCGGTGACCGGCAGGGTCCAGGTGACGGCATGGAGCGCGAGGAGAAGACGCGCATCGGCCGCTCGCCGCTGGAGTCCGGTCCAGAGTCCCGGCCGGGGGGCACTCGCGACGCGGCGAAGCCTGGCCGGTGGACCTTCACCCAGGATGGGTTGGAGACGCGCAACGCGACCCTCCCCGCGCGGACCCGGGAGAGCGTCAAATCCGCCGAACTCTTCGAGAAGCCCGCCCCCCGCGCCACGGGCGAGCGGCCCCGTGTCCGGGTCGAGACCGCCGAGGGCCAGGCTTCCAGCAACTTCGAGAACCGGGAGCAGGAGGCGACGCGCACCGCGGATCGCGCCTCGCCGTCCGGGCGGACCGAGGGCAAGGACGCGCCCGATGCCCTCGAGACCCGGGCTCCCGAGCAGCCGGAACCGGCCGAGCGGACCGAGGGCAAGGACGCGCCCGATACGGTCTTCGACCCTCCCGAGGGGCAAGAGGGAGCCCGCCCTCCGAAAACCCAGGGCCCGCGTGAAGGCGCCCGCTTCGAGCCTCCTCCGGCACCTCAGCCCCCTCCTCCCGGGGGAACCGGACAGCCGAAGCGGATCGAGGACCTGCTGCCGAAGTTCTCCGAGCCCATTGGCCAGGAATCGCTCGCCCATCACTTCGCGGAGGAACTGGCGTTCCTGGGCGCGGAGCTGCGCCCCTCGAAAATGGCCCCCGGCGAGCGGGCCCTGCGCCTGTGGGCCTTCTTCGCGGCCTATGCCCGGGCGAACGCGAAGGACCCCGCTGGCCAGTCGCCCGCGGGACGCGCGCGCTTCGAGGAGGTCCTGACCCGGAACGGCTTCACGGCCCTGCGCGACTCGACCACGGGGAAGAACGGGGTGGAGACGGCCCTGGTGATGTTGGACACCGGCTCTCCGGAGGAGTTGCAGACGCGGCTCGCCGGGGTGCGCATCGAACCGGGACCCGAGCAGTTGCCCTCGGAGTCCTTCCTCCCGGTCGTGGAGGAGCACCAGGCCCCCCCCGAGCGTCCCGCCGCCCCCGCCAAGGCGTCCCTTCCCGAACTGCCCGTCGCCAAGACGGCCGAGCTGCCCGTCGCCAAGACGGCCGAGCCGCCCGTCGACCCGGACGAAATCACCCAGCCCCAGGACGCGCCGGAGCCCACGGCCGCGGCGCCGTTCGATCAGACGGAACCGGAAGCGGCCCACGCGCAACCGGCCGCGATGGCTCCCGGTGTGCCGAATCCGGCGCTGGTTCCACCCCGGGTGGTGCTCTCCCCCCGAGACGCGCTCAAGGACCTGGAAGTCCAGGCGAGCGATCGTCGGGGGACCAACAAGCGCCTGGGGCCGCACATGCTGTGGAACGCCCTGCATGGCCTGCGCGACTCGCCCGAGGACAGCGCGGTGCTCAAGGAGCAGTGGAGCCAGTTGGCCTTCGGCTCCGTCCTCGCCCTGGTGGGCGCGGCCCTGTTGGTGGCCATGCTCACGAGCCTGTAGCTTCAAGAATGCTTGGGTGGCGAGGGGGGCGTGCTAGGGTAGCCCCCCCTTGGCCACCGACGACCTCACTCTCGTCAAACGCGTGCGTGACGGAGATCAGCGCGCCTTCAAGCTCCTCGTCGAGCGCTACCAGCGCAAGGTGTACGCGGTCGCGCTCGGCATGCTCAAGGACAAGGAGGAGGCGATGGACGTCTCGCAAGAGGCGTTCGTCAAGGTCTACAAGTACCTGGACCACTTCAAGGGCGACTCGTCCTTCTATACGTGGCTCTACCGCATCACGACGAACATCTGCATTGACGTGATGCGTCGCAAAGGGACGTCGGGCGGGCCGACCGAGGAGTTCGACGAGACCGTCGCCACGGACCTGTCCGAGGCCCGCATCGGTGCCCTGGGCAGCCGCCTGGGCACCAACCCCCAGAAGAGCGCCCTGCGGCGCGAACTGGCAGAGAAGATCCAGGAGGCGCTCGCGGCCGTGCCGGAGAAGCACCGCGCCATCCTCCTGCTGCGCGAGGTGGAGGGCATGTCCTACGACGACCTGTCCCGCACGCTGGATATCCCCAAGGGCACCGTGATGAGCCGGCTCTTCCACGCCCGGGCCAAGGTGCAGAAAATCCTCAGTGAATACCTTGAGTTGGACGAGGCCAAGAGCGGCGTGGGCAGTGAGTGAGGGCGGCTGGAATATTGCTTTTCCATTACCGTCCAACCTCCAAGTCACCCCTTCTCAACGGGTAGAACATGGCCACGAACTCCGCATGTGAGCGTTTCATCCCGTTGTTGTCGCCCTACATCGACGGGGAGGTATCCCCGGCGGAGCGCGTCAACGTCGAGCGGCACATGGCCGCCTGCCGGGACTGCGCCAGCCGGGCCGCCGACCTGAGGGCCGAGTCCGCGCTCCTGCGGGTGGGGCTCGAGATGGCGGTGGACGAGGTGGACTTCAAGGACTTCACCCAGCGGGTCATGGCCCGGGTGACGCCGGATCGTCCGCCGCTGCTGGAGCGGTTGCGCATCTCGTTGTCGGAGATGTTCCTCTACCACCGCACGGTGATGATCTCCTCGCTGGCCACGGCGGCGGTGGTGGTGCTGGTGGCGGTGCCGCTGCTGATGCAACCCCAGGGAGCGCCGCTCGGCTACGGGGCGGACCGGATGCGGGTGCGCGCGGTGCGGGCCTCCGAGGGCGCCACGGTGGCGCCGGTCGTGCTGGAGTCCGATGACGGAAACACCATCATCTGGGCGGTGGACCAGGACACGTCCACGACGCACGATGGTATCCAGGCTGGCCCCCGGAGCTCGCCCGGCGATGAGGCGGACGAGCTGGACGGAGAATCGTCCAAGGACGTGCCGGCCCGTCGGCCCGTGAAGCCCGCGACGCCGGACAAACCGCCCAAGGGAGGTGAGCTGTGAGGATGATGACGCGCACGCCGATGGCCCCGTTGCTCCTGACGCTGCTGGGGCTGATGCTTCCCGCGGCGGCGCGGGCCCAGTCCGAGCCCCAGAAGCTCAACGTGGAGGTCGAGGTGGTGCTCGTCTCCCTCAAGGGCACCGAGGTGGATCCTCCCAAGTTGCAGAAGATGAAGGAGACGTTCCAGAAGCAGAATTTCAACTTCACCTCCTTCAAGCGCCTGTCGCAGCAGTCCCTCGTGGTGAGCACCCAGTCGCCCACCGAGGTGAAGCTGCCCAACGGCGTGACGGCGTCGCTCAAGCTGCTGCGCTTGCAGGGCGGCACCGCCACCTTGCGCGTGGACGTCCCACAACTGTCCGCCGTGGACGTGGAGTTGGGCCGCGAGGGCGCCGTCTACCAGCGCGCCGGCAAGCATGTGGGTGGTGAACTCATCCTCGTGCTCTCCTCTCCCCCCGGGAAGTAGCACTCCCCTTCTTCCTCTCCCTGGCCGTCCCCCACGTGCTCGCATGGGCCGCCTTCCGGCGCCTGGCGGGCACGAGGTGCTTCAGGAGTCCGACCTGCCATCCGGTCATTCGTTCCGGGGGAATTTCCCTCTCAACCGGTAGAAAAGTCAGTCCCTGGCATGGCCTTTCGCGTCCCCCCATCCCCCATCCCTTCTGTGTTTTCAAGGGGTTAGGCTCAGGCACGCGGGTTGCTTAGAGAGTAGGCACGGCGGCGGCGGCGGTTGGTGGAGCGGACAGTTCGGACTCAAGGGACGGGGTGGACCATGGCGAAGACCCAGCGGCGTGGACAGGTGATGCAGGTGGCGCGTCAGGTGAAGAAGTCGGCGGGGCGCGCGGTGGCCAAGGCGAAGGCGAGCCAGCCGGTGCGCAATGTGCAGGTGACCCTGGGGGATTTGATCGCCGCGGCGTTCGATGTGGCCGGGGAGACGAAGGCCGCCGCGAAGCTGGTGTCCTCGCGCTCCATGGAGCAGGTCACGGGCCGTCACATCGTCTTCGTCGGCTGAGGGCTCACGCGCCGACGTTGTGGGATGCCCGGCTGTTCGCTGTTCATGGAGACAAGGTGCACTTCTGTCCGAGCAGGTCGTGCCGGACGAAGAGCCCGAGCGGGATTAAAATGACGCGCCATGATCGGTGCCCTTCTTCTCGCGTCCGTGCTCCAGCAGGCTCCCAAGGCCTTCGTTGAAAACCCCGTCCCGACGCAAGAGGGCGTCCACTTCCATGCGGCGCTCGAAGTGGGAGCGCTCGCCCTGCCCTCGGGCTCTGGCGTCAATGGGTTGGATGGCTTCGGGGTGGTGTTTCCCCGCCTGAGTGTCCGAGGCGGTGATGAATTCGAATTCGAGCTGGGCGCGCCGTTGCGCTTGCGGCTGCTCGACCGGGAGCCCGTGACGGAGACGCCGGATTACGGCGGCTATCTGCGCCACCAGGACTGGGACGAGCGCAGTGACCTCGGTCAGATCCTGCGCGTGTTGCGGGTGGGCCGGGACGATGGCGCCTTTCAGTTGCGCGCGGGGGGCTTCACCACCTGGACGCTCGGCGCGGGCTGGCTGGTGAACCGCTACAACAATGGCCTGTCGCCCGACTACCACCCGGCGGGGGCCAACTTCGTCGCGTACCTGGGGCCCACCCGGGTGGAGCTCTTCGCCAGTGACGTGCTGGCCGGGCGCCTGTTCGCGGGGGAGTTCCGCCTGGACCTGGGCCGTGTCCTGAGTGACGAGCAGGCGGCCTTCGACCGCTTCCTGCTGTCGGTGGACGTGGCGCATGACCTCGGCGACGCGGGCGTCAAGTCGCACGAGCTCTCCGCGGCGAGTGTCGGGTTGCAGGCGGGCGTGGTGCGCACGGACACGCTGCAACTGTGGTTGCAGGCCGCCGCGGGCGCGCGCGCGGACACGCTCATCGAGTCGGTGCCGGACTTCGGCGCGGCCTTCGGTATCGTGGCGCGGGGCAGGCCCTCGGAGACGCTGGACATCACCGGGCGTCTGGAGGGGCGGCGTCAGGCGGGCCGTTTCCGCTTCGGCTTCTTCGGCGCGGGTTACGAGCTGGCGCGCTTCTCCGGCGTGGGTCTGCGTGAGGCGCCGCTCGCGGAGGAAGTGCTGCCCGGGACCTTCTCGGGCTATGGCGAGGTGGCGGCGCGGGTGAGTCCGGTGGCCGATGGCGACCTGGCGCTGAACGTGAGCGCCAGCGGGGAGTACTTCGTCACCACGGGGCGGGTGGACGCGGATGCCGCCTTCCAGGCGACCCTGCCCGGGGGCAACACGGTGGGCGAGCTGCGCCTCATCCTCACGGACGTCACCGGCATGCCGCGCTACTCCGTGGCCACCGAGGTGCGCCACCGCTTCCTGCCCGCCGTCTATGCCGTGGCGTCGGTGGGCACGGTGCACTTCCCCCTGGCGGACGGGGCGTCGGTGCGGCTGGTGCGCGGCTTCACGGCGGGCCTGGGCGTCGGCGTGGACTTCGAGCGCTGACACCGGGGCCCGCGCGGGCCTCAGCGCCCGAAGAGGCCCCTGCGCTTCTGGGGGGCCGCGTCCTGCTTGGACATGCGCGAGAGCCGCTGGCCGAGGATGCGGCTCATCTCCAGGGCGATGACGGGGTTGGCCATCACCACGCCGCGGAAGTCATCGCGGCCCACGCTCGCCAGCTCGCACGCGGTGGCGGCCGTGGCGTGGGTGGCGCGCGGCTCGCCGGTGAGCAGGGCGATCTCCCCGAAGAAACCGCCGGGTTTGACCGTCTCCACCATGCGGCCTCCCTCGCTCTGCAGGCTCACCTGGCCGGAGACGACGACGTAGAACGTCTCGCCCGGTTCTCCCTTCTTGAAGATGACCTCGCCGGCCTGTTTGCGCAGGTACTCGGCGCCGTGCGCCACCTTGAGCAATTCCTCCCCACTGAGCGGCGCGAGGAAGTCCACCGTGCGCAACAGCTCCGCCAGGGGCGTCTCACTGGTCTGGTTGGGCTCGAGCGTGAGGCATTCCACGGCGCGCGCCAGCTCGGCGCGGCGGGCCACGAGGATGAGGGTGTGCTCCGCGCGCAGCTGCGTGTTGCCGTCGGGCAGGATGATGCGGCCCTCGAGGTCGACCACGCCGATGAAGACGCACTCGCGGGGGAAGTCGGGCTGGGCGCGCACCTGCGCCACCGTGCGCCCGGCCACCACCGCCTTGGCGCTCACCTTGAGCTCGAAGAGGATGGCGTCCCCGGCGGCCAGTGGCAGTGAGCCCGCAACCTGCGGGAAGTCGATGGCGGTCGTCATCTTCGCCACCACCACCTCGGCCTCCTCCACCAGCTCGCGCACTCCGGCGATGCGGTAGGGCTCGCGGTAGCGGCTGTCCAGCATGCGCACCATGACGCGCGCGGGGCTCACCGCCCGCACCAGCGTGGCGAACGCCAGGTTCTCCGCGTCGCGCGCCAGCACTCCGGCGGCGATGTGCGCGTTGGTGATGCCCGCCGTTTCCAGCACCCGGGGGTCCGTGGCGTCCCCGCACACCGTCACCACGCCAATCTCCTCGAAGAGCTTGTGACAGATGAGGGGATCCCGCTCCACGACCGTCACCTGGTGCTGCTCGGACACGAGCCGCGCCGCCAGCGTCCCACCCACCCGTCCACCGCCCGCGATGACAACCTTCATGGCACCTTCCTCCCGCTGCCCGTATCGGCGTCGGGCACGTCCGACAACACCTGCTCCAATTCGAGCGTGCGCTCGTCCAGTCTCGCGAGCTGCGCCTCGGCCGTCTCGTCGGGGATGAGGCCCGCGCGCCGGGCCGACAACAGCGCCGTGCGCTCCGCGTCCACCAGGTGCCGGCGCGTGGTCAGCACCAGCCGCGCCGCCTGGGCCAGGTGCTGCTCGCTCAAGCGGCGCAGCTCGCGCTCGGCACTGGCGATGCCCACCTGGTAGTCGCTGCGCAGGTGCTCGTACGCCGCGCGGGGGATGACTCCCTGCTCATGCAGCCGCTCCAACTCCTGGCGCGCCGCGCGGCCGGCGATGAGCCTCGCCTGCTGCTCGCCCACCGCGTGGGCCACCGGATCCTCCCGCAGCAGGCCCAGCCGCCTGAGGAAGCCCGTGAGCAGCAGCCCCTGGCCCACCAGCGACAGGAAGGTCACGCCGAAGGCGATGGCCACCATCTGCTCGCGCGCGGGCGTGCCCTCGGGCAGTCCGAGCGCCAGGCCGATGGACAACGCCCCCTTGATGTTGCCGAAGATGAAGACGTGCTGCCAGCGGAAGGGGACGGACTCGGAGGGGCGCACCCAGCGCAAGAGCAGGAAGGGCAGGTAGATGGCCACCGCGCGCCCGATGAAGACGCACGCCACCGCGAGCAGCGTGAGCGGCAGGTGGTGGAGGAGCGAGCCGGGCTTCGTCGTGAGCCCCACCGACAGGAACAGGAAGGTGTTCACCCCGAAGGTGGCGTACTCCCAGAAGGTGTGGATGGCCACCTGGCTCTGCGCGGCCACGTGCCGGCGCAGGGTGATGCCGATGCTCAGTCCGGCCGTCACCGCGGCGATGGCGCCCGACATGTGCAGCTCCTCGCCCACCACGTACGCGGAGAAGGCGAGCGCCGTGGTGACCATGATCTCCGCGAGGGGATCCCTCGTGCGGCGGATGATGACGCCCGCCACGAGCGCGAGCGCGAGGCCGATGGCGAGCCCCCCGAGCGTGGCCAGCACCACCTGGGCGCTGAGCAGCGGCAGGGAGAACGACGTCTCCCCGCGCGTCACCACTCCGGCGATGGCCGCGTAGGCCACGAGCGCCGTGCCGTCATTGAACAGGCTCTCGCCCTGCATGATGCCGGACAGGCGCCGGGGGACGGGCGCGTGGCGGAAGGCATAGAGGATGGAGACGGTGTCGGTGACGGCGAGCATGGCGCCGAGCAGCAGCGCGGGCCCCCAGGCCAAGGACAGCGCGAAGTGCAGCGCCGTGCCGGTGGCGGTGATGGCCAGCACCATGCCGAGCGACGCCAGGGTCGCGATGGGCACCAGGTTGGCGCGCACATTGGCCACGTCCGCGGTGATGCCCCCCTCGAAGAGCAACAGCGGCAGGCACACGAGGAAGACCACGTCCGGATTGAGCGGTGGCACGCCCGGCAGGAGGCCGCCCACCGAGATGAGCAGGCCTCCCACGACAAGTGCGACGCTGTAGGGGATGCTCACGCGCTTGGCGGCGATCGCGAGCGTACTGGCGGCCACCATCAGGCCGATGAGGAGGTTCATTTCAAGGTGCACGGGCGGTGGGAAGCCTCGCAGATGCCCGCCATCCCTGCACGAGCCGTGTGCGGGGAGGGGGTTCCGCGTCTGGCGGTTCCGCATGCACGGGGTGGCGGCAGGAGAAGATTCCACCGCTCCCGGACGCGACGCTCCACACCGTCGCGTCCTCGCATCCCCAGACAGCTTCAGCTCAGGCCGCGGCCACCTTCGCGTCGTAGGTGGGATGGTCCGTGTAGCCTGCCCACGCGTCCCCCTCCAGTCGTCAACGGCGCACGCGCAGGAGCAAATCCTTTCGCGCCGTGCAGTCGCCCCGGCCGTCGCAGTTGCTGGTGGTGACATACAGGTGGCCGTCCGGGCCCATGAGGGTCTCGCGCAGACGGCCATACGTCTTGTCCAGGTACACCTCGTGCTGCGCCACCTGGGACGGGTTCTCCGGGGAGAACGCCACGCGGTGCAGGTGCCGCGAGCCGAGTGAGCCAATGAGCAGCGAGCCCTTCCACTCGGCGATGGCGTCCCCGGTGTAGATCGCGGCGCCTCCTGGAGGAGCGGCTGTCTCCCACGTGAGCGACGGCGTGACCAGCCCTTCGCCGGACTCGCAGCGGTAGATCGTGGGCCAGCCGAGGTTGTCCCCCTTGCGCGCCACGTTCACCTCGTCGTGGCCTCGGCGCAAGCGTTCCCCGCTGGGCCCATGGTCGGTGAAGTAGAGCGTGTCCGCGTCCTTCCAGTCGAAGCCCTGGGTGTTGCGCACGCCGAGCAGGAACGCGGGCTTGCCGGGGAAGGGGTTGTCCGAGGGGATGTCGCCCTCGGGGGTCAGACGCAGGAGCTTGCCCTCGGGCACGTTCACGTCCTGGGCGCGATCCGGGTCGCGCGCGTCTCCGGTGCCCACGTAGAGCATCCCATCCGGACCGAAGCGCAGCCGGCCGCCGTTGTGGTACGTGGCCGCCTCGATGCCGCCGAAGATGACGCGATCGAACGTGGCGCTCGCGTGGTCCTCGGAGAGAAGCCAGCGCTCCACGCGGTTCCGTGTCTCGCCGCCCTCCTCGTGGGTGACGTAGAGGTAGAACTGGCGGTTGCTCGCGAAGTCCGGATGCGCGGCGATGCCGAGCAGACCGCCCTCGGCGCTGTCGCCAATGGCGACGGTGGCCACGGGCGCGGGTTGGAGCGCGAAGCCGCGCAGGAGCCGCACGCGGCCGGGACGCTCGGTGACGAGCGCGTCACCTCCCGGCAGCCATGCGATTCCCCAGGGCACCTCGAGTCCCTCGGCGACCACGTCGACGGTGATGGGGACGCTTCCCTGGGGGCCGAAGCCGTCCTCGACGAGGACGCAATCCGGAGCACTCCGCTGCGGGATGCCGGTGCGGCAACCCGAGCAGGCGGTGAGCATCAGGAGCGGAGCAATGAGGAGGCGGGTGCGCATGCCGTCTCTATGCCGACTCCAAGGACCCCGCGCCACCGGACGGAACGGGAGGACGTCCGGCGGCGGACGCGAGGGAGGGCGGTCGCGTCCAGGGCATGGCCTTGGACGCGGTCGCGAGCTCTGGTGTCAGTGGGTCGGATGCACCAGGAGCTCAGTCCTTTTCGCATGCGTGTTTTTCTTGTGTGGGTAGGGGGAGGTGACACGAGGCCCGCACGGTCAAGGATTCTTCATCCCCTCCGCGCGAACCTCGTGTCATCGGGACTCAACGCAGGGGGGCCAAGGCCGGGGAATCAGGCAGGCACGCCCCCTGAGGGTGACGTTTTTCACCACCTCACTGGCGAATCCGGGCAGGGGCCCGTGTCAGTGGGGCATGTGATGGCGGGGAGGCAGGGCGCGCGTGGGAATGGGACTCATCACGGGTTTGCCGTCTCCAATGAGTGACCTGACATTGCTCCCCCAGGCGCGGACCGAGCCGTCCGCGAGCGTCACCTGGGCGGTGTTCGGTCCGGAGGAAAGGGAGACCCCACCGCTCAGGCCAGGGATGGGGGCGGGCGGAGTGCCAGTGCTGGTTTCGCTCTGCGTGCCTTGGCCCATGATTCCCATGCGGTTGAGGCCCCAGGCCCAGACGGTGCCATCGCCGCGCAAGGCCACGGAGTGGAACTGGCCGATCCCCAGTCCAACGACCTGGGTCATCCCAGTGATGGGGACGGGAGTGCCGAGAAAGACCCCCTGCGGAACGGAGGGGTCGATCTGGCCGCTCTGGTTCATTCCCCAACCCCAGAGGGTTCCATCCGAGCGCAGTGCCAGCGCATGGTAGGTGCCTGCCCGGATGGCCACGACGTCCGACAGGTTCGGGATGAGGACAGGGGAGAGGCGTTGGGTGGTCGTTCCATCCCCGAGTTGACCGTAGGGGTTGGTGCCCCAGGCCCACACCCGGCCATCGCTCGTGAGGGCGAGCGAGAAGCCGGATCCGGCGGAGAGTGCCACGACATCCGACAGGCCCGGGATGAGGATGGGGGTGCGGCGGGTGGTGGTGGTTCCATCCCCGAGTTGACCGTAAGAGTTGGTGCCCCAGGCCCACACCCGGCCGTCGCCGCTCAATGCCAGGACATGGGCGCTTCCGGCCGTCGCGGCCACGATGTTCGTCAGGCCCGGCACGGGCTGGGGGATTCTCCGGGAAACGAGTGTCCCATCCCCGAGTTCACCGCCCATGTTGTATCCCCAAGCCCAGACGGAACCATCCGCGCGCACGGCGAAAGAGCTCAGGTCCTCCACGGCCACGGCCACGGCATCCGTCAGGCCCGGCACGGGGGTGGGTTGTTCACTGGTCGGCCACGAGGTGTTCCCCAGTTGCCCGAATATGTTGTTGCCCCACGACCACACCGAGCCGTCCTGACGGAGCGCCAGGACGTGGTTCATGCCGATGGCGGAGGTCACCACGCCCTGGATGCCAGACAGGGCCACGGGGGCGAGTCGGAGCGCGGCGCCTTTCCCCACTGCTCCCTGGTAATCATTGCCCCAGGCCCAGACCGAACCATTCCGGAGGCGGGCCAGTCCATGCTCGTTGCCGCTCGAGATGTCCACGACGCCGCGGAGCGCATGCACCGGAGTTGGAGTGTATTGGAGGCCGGGAGATGGATGGGCGAGCTGGTATGTGTCATTGGCGCCCCAGCCCCAGACCGAACCATCCCGCCGGAGCGCGAGGACCGACAGATTGCGCGTCGAGAGGGAGCGCACGTGCGTGAGCGCGGGAACGGGAACGGGCACGGTCTGGATTGCTGGTGCCCCCGCTCCGATGCCGAGTGAGCCCATTTGGTTGTCGCCCCAGGCGGACACGGTGCCCTGGCGCCGCAGGGCCAGGGAGTATTCAGTGCCGGCCGCGACGGACACGACGTCCGTGAGGCCGGGCACGGGGGCGGGCGTCACATGGTCCGTGCGGGTTCCGTCGCCCAATTGTCCATAGAAGTTCGAGCCCCAGGCCCACACCGAGCCGTTCTGGGTCGACGCGAGAGTGTGAGTCCATCCGGTCGCCAGGGACGTCACGAAGGGGAGGCCCGGGACTTTGGTGGGAGACACGACGCTCGAATTGTCGGTGCCGAGTTGCCCGTATGAATTGTTGCCCCAGCCCCACACGGTGCCATCCGAGCGCAAGGCCAGCGAGTGACGGCTGTGGGCGGCGATGGCGACCACGCCGGTGAGATCCGGGATGAGCGCGGGAGTACGTTGATACAAGGCGAGAGCACCCAATCCCAGTTGACCCTGGAGGCCATACCCCCAAGTCCAGACGCGGCCATCCGCGCTCAATGCCAGACTGTGGTGGCTGCCCGCCGCCACGGAAACGATTCCCGAGAGTTGAGGCACCTGGATGGGCGTGGTGCGCATCAGGATGGTGCCATCTCCCAACTCGCCATCGGTGTTCGCCCCCCAGGCCCAGACGGTCCCGTCCTCGGCCACCGCCAGGGAGTGGTTTTCCCCCGCCGCGAGCGTGTGTCGGGAGCGCGTATGTCTGTTCAACTCGAGGTCATCCGCCTCGAGATCCTCCTGAGGTTGTGCCCAGGCGAGGGAGCCCAGGAGTGAGAGCAATAAGGCGCACCAGGAGCTCAGTCCTTTTCGCATGCGTGACTTTCATGTGTGGGTAGGGGGGAGGCGACACGGAGCCCGCACGGTCAAGGACTCTTCATCCTCTCCGCGCGCACTCCGTGTCGCCGGGAAGACTCAAAGCACGGGGTGTGCCAAGGCCGGTGCGTCGGGCAAGCACGCGGGATTACAGGAGCCCGGCGTTTGGAACCCCCAGCGGGTGACGTTTTTGGCCACCTCACTGACGAATCAGGTCAGACGCCGCCTCTTGTCCGCAGCGCGTGGAACCACCCGGCATAGGGGGTGTTCTCCACGGCGTGGCGGTTGAAGTCCGGGGCGCCATCGGTCCACCAGGGTGGCCCCCGCTCCCCGAGCGCCACCTTGGCCTTGTGCACGCGCGAGCGCGCCGCGTGCTCCGCCCCGGCATCCCCCATGCGCAGTGCCCGGCCCACGTCCCGCCGCGCGTGCATGAGCGCTTCCACCAGCAGCGCGCGCTGCTTGGGGCCGAGCGATGGGTCCGAGCAGCGCCACAGCACGCCGTCCACCACCAGGTAGCGGCCGTCCGGCGTGGTGGGGGGCTTCTCCTTGGACGTGCGGCGCATGGCTCGGCTCGGGGGCTCAGCCCCGGGCGCGCGTGAGCAGCACCACGGAGCCGAGGATGGCGCCCATGGCGACCATTCCCGTGGGGCTCATGGACTCGCCCGCGAGCGCCACGCCCAGCAGCACGGCCACCACCGGGTTGACGTAGGCGTAGCTCATGGCGAGCGAGGGCCGCGTGTTGCGCAGCAGGTAGCCATAGGCGCTGAACGCCACGAGCGAGCCGAAGGTCACCAGGTAGCCGAAGGCGAGCAGGGCGCGCGGCGTGGGCAGCGCCGCCAGGTGCTCGCCCTTCACCGTGCTGCCCAGGAGGAACAACACGCTCGCGCACAGCATCTGCGTGGCGCTGGACATGAGCCCCGGGGCCTGGGGCAGGCGGCGCGACCAGACGGAGCCGAAGGCCCAGCTCACCGGGCCGAGCAACAGGGCGAACGTCGCCCAGGAGTTGCCGCGCAGGTCGCTGCCGAGGTTGAGCACGATGAGGCCGCAGAAGCCGATGGCCAGGCCCCAGCGCTCGGCGCGGCCGGGCCACTGGCCGAACAGCCCACTGAAGAGCGCCGCCCACAACGGCACGCTGCCCACCACCAGCGCCACCACCCCCGAGGGCACCCACTGCTGGGCCACCACCACCGAGCCATTGCCCAGCGTGAGCAGCAGCAGCCCCATCACCGCGCCTCCCATCCATTGCCGGGCGCTCGGGTTCGCGTGCCCGCGCAGCCGCAGGAAGGCGTACAGCACCGCCCCCGCGAGCCCGTAGCGCAGCCCCGCCACCAACAGGGGCGGAAAGCCTCCTTCGAGCGCGAAGTGGATGGCCAGGTACGTCGACCCCCAGATGACGTACAGCGCGAAGAGGCAGAAGAGCAGCAGCGCGCGGCGAGGGTCGGGGAGCGTGGTATCCGCGGGTTGGGCGGCGGCGGGAGGCATGGGACTGGAGGGGGAGGACAAGGCGGCGCGCTTTTAACGCTCCGGGGGACGCCCCGCGATGTGCGCTGTTGGATTACCCGTGGGTCCGAGCCGGACGCGTGCTGGCTCACACGCGCGGTGGGGGTCGTCTCCTCCGTGACAGGCCCGTCTTCGGATTTCTGGAGGGAGGACGTCTTCCGCCTCATGCTCGGGTTGCTTCCCCGCCCACCCGGCGCCCGGGGTGGGATGGAGCGCCACAGGCTCAGAGGGGATTGAACCGTTTTCGATGTCTTTTTAGACTTTCAACGGATTCTCGGCCCCACGCCGAATCGTGGGCGGCGCCTTCGGGACGCCACGTCATCGCGGAGTGTGAGCCAGGATGTCCGAGGAGCTGGGTGATCGGGAAAAGGAAGTCCTCCGCGCCGTGGTGCAGCAGTACATCTCCACGGGTGGCCCGGTGGGGAGCCACCACCTCGCGCGCAAGCCCGAGTTCGATGTCTCCTCGGCCACGTTGCGCAACGTGCTCGCGGACCTGGAGGAGCTGGGCTTCCTCGAGAAGCCGCACACCTCCGCGGGCCGCGTGCCCACGGACCGGGGCTACCGCTTCTACGTGGACACGCTGGTGCGCTTGAAGGATCCGGGGCCGCGTGACCGGGAGCTCATCCACGCGGGGCTCGCGCACGAGGGCGGAATGGACGAGCTCTTGAGCGAGGCCTCACGCCTGCTGCACGCGCTCAGCCACCATGCGGGCGTCGTCGTCACGCCCCGTCCGGACGCCGCCGTGTTCCATCGCATCGAGTTCGTCCGGCTGCGCGAGGACCGGGTGCTCGCCATCCTGGTGGGGCAGAACGGCCAGGTGCAGAACAAGCTGCTGTCCGTGGACTTCCCCGTCACCTCCGACGAGCTGCTCAAGGCGAGCAACTACCTGTCTGAGTTGCTGCACGAGGTGACGCTGGAGGAGGCGCGCGAGCGCATCCGCAACGAGCTGGACCACGAGCAGGCGCTCTACAACGCGCTGACGTCCAAGGCGCTCAAGCTGGGCGCGGCGGCCACGGATCTCCAGACGGGCGAGCGCGTGCTCATCGAGGGCACGGGCTCGTTCTTCGAGCAGCCCGAGTTCGCCGACGTGGAGCGCATGCGCGCGCTCTTCAAGGCGCTCGGGGAGAAGCACAAGCTCTTGTCCCTGTTGGATCGGGTGCAGCGCGCGCGCGAGATGCAGATCTTCATCGGCACCGAGAGCGACTTCTCCTCGGCGGGCGACGTGACGGTCATCGCGAGCCCCTATGGCAGCCGCGAGCAGGTGCTGGGCACCGTGGGCGTCATCGGGCCCACGCGGATGAACTACCAGCGCATCATCCCGCTGGTGAACTTCACCGCGCAGGCGCTCTCCCTGGCGCTCGACAAGGTCTGACGAGGGGCCTTCCCTTCCCGGCCGGGCGGCTCAGAGGTCCGGGGGTGGATGCGCCGGGGCGTAGACGCGCAGGGCGCCGGGGAGGATCTCGAAGCGCACCGGTGTCTGGCCGATCATCTCGCCGTCCGCGTTGACGTCCTGGGGCGGCGTGGCCTCCACGTAGATGTGGGAGCCGCTCACCGCCCTGACGGCCGGATGGCTCAGGTGTTCGCCCGAGCGCAGCGTCATGGCCACGCGCGCCAGGGTGGACAGGTCCTGCATGTGGCCGAGCCCCGTGCCCTCGCGTCCGGCCTCGTGGGAGGGCGCGACGATGGTGTAGGCGTCCAGCAGCTCGTCATCGAGCGTGGCGCTGGGCGTCACCATGTTGCCCGCGCCGTGGTAGCGGCCATTGCCCACCACGAGCTGGAGCACGTCCAGCTCCAGCTCCTCGTGGTCGGTCACCAGGCGCACGCGGAAGGGTTGGTGTTCCCAGAGTTCGGCGAAGGCGGCCACGGGGTAGGCGAGCTTGCCCACCCGGCGTTTGAGCTCGGGCGTGAGCCGTCTGGCGATGGCGGAGGCCAGCCCCAGGCTCACCGCGTTGAGGAAGGGCCGGCCGTTGGCGAGCCCCACGTCCACGCGCACGGTGCACCCGGCGGCGATGGCGTCACAGGCGGCCTCCAGCGTGGGCTCGATGCCAAGCGAGCGCGCGAAGTCGTTACCGGTGCCCAGGGGCAGCACGCCCAGTGTCACGTCATGGCCGAGCAGGTGCTTGAGGGCGTGGTTGAGCGTTCCATCCCCGCCGCCGATGAAGAAGCGCCGCACGCCGCTGTCCACGGCCTCGCGCAGCAGGCGGTCCATGTGCTCGTGGTCGGTGACCGCATGGCTCGCCAGGAGGGGAACACCCCGGGCCTCGAGTGCTTCGAGCGTGGCGGGCAGGGCGTTGGCACCCAGGCGCGAGTTGGGGTTGAGCAGCAGGAGCGCGGGTCCTTCGTGGAGCGCGGTTCGTTCAGGAGTCGCGCTGAGCGCGATGTCGGAGTGGGGCTCGCTGTTCATTGCCTCTCAAGGGTGTGCACGAGCGGGCAGGGGAGCCAGCGGCGGGTGCGTGGGCCCGGGCGGATCGTCCGCTCGTGCACGGAGCCTCGCGGCGAGTGTTCCCACCAACGGCCGCACCCCGGCGGGCCGCGCCGAGGGGGGGGCCGCCAGGGTCCTGGGTCAGCGCGACTCGTCGTCCTTGGAGATCAGCGACTCCGCCGTCCACGGCCACGTGTCGCGCGAGGCTTCGTACTGGGCCAGCAGGTGGGAGGGATCCTGGTAGATGGCGCGGCAGCCCGCGGTGCGCAGATCGTCCTCGGGGAAGCCGCCGCAGCGCAGCCCCACGCTCATCAGCCCGAGCTTGCCCGCGGCCAGCGCGTCGAAGGGCGTGTCCCCCACCACGACGACCGTGTGCGGCTCGGGCCGGCCCAGCCGCTCCATCGCCGCGTCGAAGATGTCCGGATGCGGCTTGGACTTCGCGGCGTCGTCCTTGGTCGTCTCGCCATCCGTCATCCCCTCGATGCGGCACAGGCGGATGTAGCGCTCCAGTTCCTCGTCCTTGGCGCTCGAGGCCAGGGCGATGCGCAGTCCATCCTGACGCAGCCGCTGGAACAGCTCGCGCACCTGCGGGAAGGGGCGCAGCTTGGGCATGAATTCCCGCTGGAAGAGCGCGGAGCGGTAGTCATCCAGCTCCTTGCCGAACTTCTCCAGCTCGTCCTCGGTGAAGAAGACGGGCAGCAGTTGATCCGCGCCCTTGCCGATCTGGCTGCGCACGTGGGCGAAGGGCACGTCCCGGCCGAATTCCAGGAAGGCGCGCCTCCATGCCTCGGCGTGCTCGTCCACGGAGTCCACCAACGTTCCATCCACATCGAAGATGACGTTTTGCACCAGCGCCATGCCGTCACACTCCTTCCGCCCCAAAGTGTGGACGGCCCGGGAGGGCTTCAACCCAGAAGGGCTCGCTAGGGCGTCTGCTCCGCCGCGAATGTCTTCATTCCAACGTCGTAACCCTTGGGCGCGGTGAGCGTGAAGGTCTCCGCGGGCAGGGTGGGGCTGAGTTCCACCCGGGTGATGACGGTCTGGGCCACCTGTCGTGCTCCGGCCCACTGCGTCAGCTTCCGGGGGACGCACAGCTCCAGCCGGGCCTCGCACTGCTCTTCCTCCACCCGAAGCTCCGAGGTGTCCGCCCCGCTGCGCATGCGCTTGGCGAGGAAGTCCATGGTGGGCCAGCGCAGCACGTACGTCACCTCCACGTCGCTGCCCGCGGGCTTCACCGTCAGCTCCAGGGCCTCGGGGGCGAGCGGGTGGGTGGCGCGGCGGGCGCTCACGCCCTCTCCGGGGAGCAGTGGGGCGCGGAAACCCTCGGGCGCGAAGGGGCTGAAGAGCGCGGTGAGCACGCCCACGCGCCGCTCCGGGGTGAGGTTGTCCTGGTAGGTATGGAAGGTGCGCGCCGCGTCATCGCGCTCGAAGAGGTGCGTGCCGTCCCACGCCCAGGTGCGCGGGGTGGGGGCCCCGAGCGTGCCCAGCATCTTCTGGGGTGCCCGCCAGGCGAACTGGAACGCCATGGTCTGGGAGCCCTCCTGGGCGGTGCCCTCGAGCACATAGCTGGTGAGCCGGCCCTCCCGCGCGGACAGGCGTTGCCGGGCCCCGGCGAGCAGCGCGGGCGCGTCGTCGCCCTTGGGGCAGCCAGTGAGGACGAGCAGGAGCAGGAGCAGCGGGCGAGCGGACATGGGCGGGGAGCGGGGGCGGACTGGAAAATGAAGAAGGCCCCTCTGTCGCCAGGGGGGCCTTCGAACACTACGTGCAAACGGAGCGGGACGACTACTTCACCGCCACGCCGCTCGCCTGGGAGATGGGGAAGCCGATGATGGTGCCGCCCAGCGCGAAGATGCCGTGGCGGGGGGTGGTGCCGGCCGACAGCAGCTGCACCTTGTTGCCGCCCATGGCCTTGGCCTCGCTGACCAGCAGGCGGTTGACCACGGTGTCCAGGTCGCTCTGCACCAGGTCGATGACGTGGAAGATGGCGGTCAGGCCGAGGGCGGTGCCCTGGACCACGGCGATGGGCTCGCCACCGGCGGCGGCCACCTCGTTGCTCGAGACGATCGCCGTCTCCACGCTGGTGCACGCCACGAGACCGCTCGCCAGAATCGCCGAAACAATCGCCTTCTTCATTGTGTGTTTCCTCCGAGAACCATTTGACGGAGACCATCAACCAGAGGACCTGTCACTCGCCCCTCTGTCCGGCCTCCGCGTTGCGCGGGGGTCGTAGCAAAGGCGTTTTTCAAGTCAAGCAATGGATGGCGGGGTGTGCGGTGGGATGATCATTGCGCGGCGCATCCATTGAAATGATCCGGAGGCGTTGCTACCCCGTGGCTTGCCCATGGAGAGCGCCACCGTTCGCCCCGCCCCCCGTCTCTGGCTGCACCTGCTGCTCTTCGTGCTGACCGTGGGGACCACGTCCTTCACCTTCGACAACGCGTTCCCCAGCGAACCCCTGCCGCACGCCGAGCGGCTCGCCCATGCGCTCGCCTTCAGCGCGGCGTTGCTCGCCATCCTCGGCGCGCACGAGATGGGGCACTACGTGCTCGCGCGCCTGCACGGGGTGGATGCGTCACTGCCCTACTTCATCCCGCTGCCCTACCTGGGCATCGGCACGCTGGGCGCGGTCATCCGCATCCGCAGCCGCATCCCCACGCGCAACGCGCTGGTGGACATCGGGGCGGCGGGGCCGCTCGCGGGACTGGTGGTGGCGCTGCCCCTGCTCGTGTGGGGCCTGGCCCATTCCGAGTGGGTCGACGCGCCTCCCACCTCGGGCCTGTCCTTCCCGGGGGACACCTCGCTGTGGAACCTCGGGCGGCATGCCGGGGAGTGGGCCCTGGTGAAGCTGTCCCTCGTGGCGCCTTCCCTGGAGGAGTCCCGGCTCTTCGGCTACCAGGCCATCATCTTCAGCGACAGCCTGCTCATGCGGGGCCTCAAGTGGCTGGTGCTGGGAGGCCTTCCCGCGGGCAAGGACATCCAGGAGCACCCCGTGGTCATCGCCGGCTGGTTCGGTCTGCTGGTGACGCTGCTCAACCTCATGCCCGTGGGCCAGTTCGATGGTGGACACCTGGCGTACGCCCTATGGGGGCGGCACGCTCGCCGGGTCGGCCAGGCCATGGCCCTGGTGCTGCTTTTCCTCACCCTCTTCTACACCGTCACCTGGGCCGTCTGGTTGCTGGTGGCCACCCGGCTGGTGGGCTTCGGCCACCCGGAGGTCACCCGGCCATCCGAGCCATTGGGACTCGGGCGAAAGCTGGTATGCGGGCTATGCTTCCTCGCCTTGGCGGGGTGTGCCATGCCCGTGCCCATCCGAATGGTGATCTGGTGAAGTACTTCTGTGAGGCTTGTGAGCGGCTCGTCCCCCCGGCATCGGTCCGGATGGAGGACGGTCTGCTCGTGGTCAAGTGCTCGCGCTGCAAGGTGGAGATGCGGGGCGCGCCCGAGACGGATGAGAGCCGGGCTCCCCCTCCCGCCGCGGCCGCCGCCGCCAAGGCGACCGAGCCGGAGTCGGTCATCTCCCTCGCCCTGGACGACGCCGAGCCCGACCCCATCGAGTACGAGCCCACCCGGCGCATGGTGGTCCCCGCGGAGCTCCTGGCCGCGATCCAGGCGGAGGCCGAGGAGAGCCGCCGCAAGGAGAAGGACAAGGGCAAGAAGGACAAGAAGGACCCCAAGGACAAGAAGGCGCCCATGCCCGTCCTGACGCCCGCCCTGGAGTCCAAGCCCCAGCGCGCGCCCGAGCCGGTGAAGGCTCCCGAGCGGGTGAGGACGCCCGCGCCCATGCGGGCCGCGGAGCCGGTGAAGGCGCCCGCGCCCGCGCCCGCGCCCTCCCGGGAGAAGTCCTCGGACAAGTCCTCGAGGCAGAGCGCCCCCGAGCCGGTGGCGGGCGCGAACCTGACGGTGTTGAAGCTCTCGGAGGTGAAGGCGCGCTCCACGTCGTCCGAGTCCGTTCCGGCCTCGCCCCGGTCCGAGCCCGAACCCGCGCCCGCGCCGGTTCCCGAGCCCGAGCGGGCGCCGGGGCCCGGTCTGCGCGTGGTGCGTGACAGCGGCCAGGCGCCCGCCGTGACTCCGGCCGCCGCCTCGTCGGGGCCGGAAGATCCCTTCATGCCGCCGCCGGGCTTCTGCCCCAAGTGTATCGGCACGCGCAAGGAGGGCTCCGCGGTGTGCCCCCACTGCGGACTCGACTTCTCGCGCTTCAAGCCCGACGAGCTGCGGCCCTCTCCCACGGTGGCCTCCACGTGGCTCGGGGTGGTGGAGCTGTGGGAGACGCGGAGCGCGCACGACAAGGTGCTCGCGCTGGCCTCGGAGCGTGGGGAGCTGCCCGCGCTCGGGCGGCTCTACCGCATCCGCCAGGCGCGCCATCCGGACGATCCCATCGCCCATCGGGGGCGCGAGGAGGTGGTTCGGTTGGCCTCGGCGGGTTCACTGCTCATGCCCACGCCGCCGCCGGACAAGCGCACGAAGATCCGCGTGGCGATCCTGGGCGCGGCGTTCTTCATCCTGTTGGTCGTCGCCGTGTCCATTGGCGTGAAGGTGCGCCACATGATGGCCGGGGGAAGCCCCTAGGACGACCTGGCCGGCCGGCCGCGGGCCCCGGCCTCCAGGACAGCGCTGTTTCCCGCGGTGCCATGACTTCTCGGGGAAAACATGTAAAATCTCCTGTGCGACTGTTCCCGGAGTGCCTGTTTTCTTGCTCCGGGTACGAGTGAGCCAACAACCCCAGGAGATCGCTCGTGAGCATCTTGAAGAAGTCTGGAGGTGACCTCGATCCCAAGGTCGAGGCGGATGTCATCATGACGAGCGCCATCCTGGGGTTCTGTGTGACTCGCGTGAAGCTGGGTCAACCCTTCAGTTTCGACATCGAGCATCCGACCCAGGACGTCATCAACGATGCCAAGAAGTACCAGGGCTTCCTGGAGGAATGGCAGCAGTTCCTCGGAGTCTTGAGTGATGTGTCCGAGGTGCTGGATTTCAATGGCGTGGACTCACGCTACCTCAAGGACGCGCAATCTCCCGAGTGGCAGGTGGGGGCCCGGATCACGGGCCGGGAAGGTGGCGGAGGGCTCGCGCCTCAAGAGCGGCACAAGGCAATGGAGAGTGCGCAGGCGCTCTCGGCCTCCAGACTCGAGGCCCAGAACCCCGTGGGGTACTCCGGCAGAGGTGCGTACACGGGGATGATCGACGATCCCGTCAACCACAGCACCTTCCGGCAGCCCACCAAGCGAATCATCATCACCGATCAGGAGCGCTGGCATTCGGGGAAGGACTATCAGGGGCTCATCCGGGGCGGAGGGGAGGGGAGTGCGAGGGAGTTCGTCAATCTGAGTAACGACCCGAAAGCGGGAATGGGGGACTTCACGACCCGGCAGTATCAGAAACTGCTCGCGGACGATCAGGGCAAGACGGGGGGCCTCGTCGGGTATGTCCACGGGATGTCCTGGGCCATCCAGGAATGCATCAAGTGTGGCCCCTGGTGCACTCCGTATGAGCAGGCCGTGGGCTCGGATACCACGAAGATGGCGTCCTGCTTCCCGTGCACCACCTATATGTACGCCGCGGGCTTCCCGCCTTCCTCGGCGCACCTGGGACGCGGAGAATCGTGGGCGCCGCTGCCCGTGAACCAGTCGAGCCCGTACAACTCCATCGCCAGCTCCCTGAACATCCGGTGGCACGCCCAATGCCACCACTACCTGCTCCAGGGCAGCGCCTGCCTGGCGAAGTTCGCCCAGTCGCATCGCTCGAAAGCGGATGGTGTCCGCATGGGCTTCCGCAATGGCAAATACCGGGTCCAGAGCGTGGATGTGTCCAGGCCTTACGTGGGGTCGGCCCACAGGAGCGCGCTGGAGGCGCTGCGGACGTACCTCAAGTTCTCGAATATCTCGAAGGGGGGCAATCTGATCCTCGATGCGCTGACCGTTCATGAGTCCGAATGGAAGCGCCTCTACAACACCTTGCATGACGTCACCCCCGAGAGCGCCGCGCACGCCGCGGCACAGACGGGGGAATGGCAGGTGGTGCAGGGGCGGAGGCGGGGGCACAAGTAACCGCGGGTGGAGGGCGGGCGTACGAACAGGGCATTGCCCGCCGAGCTTCATCCGGTGACACGCGTGGGTGGAGCGGCACCTGTCTTGGTCATGTTGAAAAACCTGTCGGACACTCCTCTTGGCGCCGTGCGCGACGCCCAGGCCATCAACCTGTCGTGGCTCCTGCGGCTGCGCTGGGGGGCCCTCTTCGGGCAACTGGCGGTCATCCTCGGGGTGCACCTGGGGCTGGGGCTGCCTCAACGGCTCGGGCCGCTGTTCGCCACCGTCGCCGTGGGAGCCGCGAGCAACGCGGCGCTCGGACTGTGGACCCGGCGCCGCGAGCGGCCCATTCCCGAGGGGCTGACGTGGGCGGTGATGGCGCTGGACGTGGTGCTGCTCACGGTGCTGCTGGAGCTGAGTGGTGGCGCCTCCAACCCCTTCAGCGCGCTGTACCTGGTGCACATCGCGCTCGCGGCGGTGGTGCTGCGCGAGGGCTGGACGTGGGCGCTCACGGTGCTGGCCGTCGCCTGCTTCGGCGAGCTGTTCGTGGGCGCGCCGGCGCACCATCACATCCACGACATGCGCATGCACCTGGAGGGCATGTGGGCGGCGTTCGCGCTGGCCGCGGGCTTCATCGTCTACTTCGTGCAGCGGGTGACGCGGGCGCTGGCGGCGCGCGAGGCGGAGCTGGTGTCGGCGCGGGCGGCCTCGGCTCGGCATGACAAGCTGACGGCCCTGGCCACGCTGGCCGCGGGCGCCGCGCACGAGCTGTCCACGCCCCTGTCCACCATCGCCGTGGTGGCGCGCGAGCTGGAGCGCCACCTGGAGCGCGCGGGGCAGGAGACGTCCTCGTTGGAGGACGTGCGGCTCATCCGCGAGCAGGTGGCGCGCTGCCGGGACATCCTCGCGCGCATGGCGTCCGACGCGGGGGCGAGTCAGGGGGAGTCCCTGGTGATGCTCGCGCCCGCGGCCCTGGTGGAGCAGGCGCTCGAGGCGCTTCCGGGACGCGAGCGGGTGCTCATCGAGGTGGACCCCCGGGCACGCGAGGAGCGCGAGCTCGTCTCCGCGCACTCCTTTTCCCAAGTCATCCGGGGCGTGGTGAAGAATGCCCTGCAGGCCTCGGCGTCCGGCGCTCCCGTGCGGCTCGGCCTCGTGCGCGAGCCCCACATGTGGCGGCTCACCGTGGAGGACTCGGGGACGGGCATGGCGCCGGAAGTGCTCGCGCGGGCCGGGGAGCCCTTCTTCACCACCAAGGCCCCGGGCGAGGGCATGGGCCTGGGCCTCTTCCTCACCCGCGCCCTGTTGGAGCAGCTCGGGGGCCGGCTCGTGCTCGACTCCACCCCGGGCCAGGGGACGCGCGTGACGCTGACGTGGCCGGCCGGTGGGCTGCGACAATCCGCCGCGTTGTCTCCCGAGGCCTCCCGGGTGCAAGTGGCGCCATGACGAGCCCGATGCCTCCTGGCTCCGCGCCCACCCTGCTGTTGGTGGATGACGAGAGCGTGTTCCGCGAGCGCCTCGCCCGGGCCTTCCGCGAGCGGGGATTCGAGGTGACCACCGCCGGCTCCTATGAGGAAGGGCTCGCCCTGGCCTCGCGGGAGTCACCCGAGGTGGCGGTGGTGGACCTGCGCATGCCCGGGCGAGGCGGCCTGGAGTTGGTGAGGGACCTGCACGCGCTGGACGGCTCCACGCGCATCATCGTCCTCACGGGCTACGGGAGCATCGCCACGGCGGTGGAGGCGGTGAAGCTGGGCGCGTTCAACTACCTGCCGAAGCCGGCGGACGTGGATGACCTGTTGCTCGCCTTCTCGCGCGGCCCGGGAGAGCCCACCCAGGTGACGGAGGACTTCCAGCCGCCCTCGCTCGCCCGGGCCGAGTGGGAGCACATCCAGCGCGTGCTCGCGGATTGTGGGGGCAACATCTCCGAGGCGGCCCGGCGCCTGGGCCTGCACCGGCGGTCACTCCAGCGCAAACTGCAGAAGTACCCTCCCGCCCAGTAGGCGGGCGGACTCGGGATTTTGGAGGACGTCATGGACCCGTCGGAGATCGATGCCGTCCTGGCGTGCGGCGCCGAGGAACGCGTTCGCGATACCGCTCTCCCAGTCGATGAGCGTTCCGTGACAATCGACGGTGATGACGTGGAAGCGGCGTTCCATGTACCGGGTGAGCCAGCGCACGAGGCGCCTGCGACCCGGTAGACTCCGAGGCCATGGCCTCCCGTCCCCATCGGCGACACCTGCTTCTCCTGCTGCTGATGTCCGGGTCCGGCCAGTCCGCGTGTCGCGGTGAGTCCGAGCAGGAACGCCAGCAGAAGGCGCTCCAGAAGTCCGTCCAGCGGCTGCTGGCGACGCGGGAGTGCGCTGGCTGCGAGCTCACGGGCGCCCAGCTCGAGGGGGCGGACCTGGAGGGGGCACGCCTGGCGGGTGCGACGCTGGAGAACGCGAAGCTGGCCCGGGCCCGCCTGCGCAATGCCGACCTGAGCGGCGCCTCCCTCGGGGGCGCCGATGCGCGGGGCGCCGATCTGCGCGGTGCACGGGTCGACGGCGCTTCCTTCGGGGCCGCGCAATTCCAGGGCGCCATCCTGGAGGGACTCGATCTGCGCAAGGTAACGGAACTGCCCTCGGCCAACTTCGAGGGGGCCAACCTCCGAGGCATCAATCTGGAGGGAGGAAGCTTCACGGGCACGGGCGGCCCCTACCGTCGCAGCGAGCCCTCGCACGCCTACTCCCTGTCGGCTGGAGGTGCGTGGCTCGTGCGTGCGGATTTCACCGGGGCGAAGCTCCGTTTCACCGTCCTGGCCCGGAGCAACCTCAAGGGGGCCATCTTCCGGGACGCCGACCTGCGCGACGCCGATCTGACGCACGCCAACCTGATGGACGTGGAGCTCCAGGGGGCCCGATTGTCGGACGCTCTCTGGGAGGATGGGCGCAAGTGCGCGTCTCGCGCCCAGGGCAGTTGCCACCCCGCCCCCCGGTGAGAGAACGCCTGGGCCCGGCCCTCAGCGCCCTGTCTTGCTCAGGGTGGTGAGCTGCTGCTTCAACACTGTCTTCACGCCGTCGTGGAGGGTCTGCCGGCTGGTGGAGTGCGCCACCATGGCGAAGTACGGAATGCTGCCAGGCAGGGGCTTCAACGGATTCTCTTCTTTCGCCTCGGGTTGCACCGCGTTCGGCGCGTGTTTGCCGCAGTCACACGCCACCTGCACCGAGTTCCCCTCCACCACGGGCTTCTTCACGGACTGAACCGCCTTCACTCCGGGCTTCGCCACGTACTCGCCCTTGAGCCCGGGCGGAAGCTGCGCTTCGTCCACCTCCAGCTTCCCGGTGCTCCGCGCCTTGATGATGACGGCGTAGTCGAGCACCACGGTCAACAGCCGCTGCAGCTCCAGCTCGAACTCGCTCGTCTGCCTCCAGAACTGCTTCCACTTGATGGAGGCCTTCATCACGGTGCTGAACCAGCCCACGTACTCGGAATCGATGGGGAAGTCGAAGAGGTCACGCACGGGTTCCAGGTGCGCCACCAGCGTGAAGAGGAAATCCATCAGCGGCTGCCGGGCGGTGCGCAGCTCCTTCCCATCGAGCTGCACCTCGAGGGTCTCCAGGCGTTTGACGAATTTGTTGAACACCGCGTCGTACTGCGCCGCTCCCTTCACTTGGGTGTAGTGGTCCGCGCGGGTGACCTCCACGGGCACGATGGGGAAGGCCTTCCCCTTGGAGTTCACCTTTCCCACGAGCTGGTTGACCGGGGTGGCGCTCGTGTTGTCGAACACGTCCACCTGCTCGCCGAGCACCGAGGCCAGCAGATCCCAGAGCGGCCCGCGCAGGGTCTTGGGATTCACGGACAAGAAGGTGATCAACGGCTTGAGGAACTCGACGACGTGTATGTCCTGGACGAGGCCCAGGGCGGGGAACCTGTCCTTGCTCAGACGGTTCGCGAAGGCCGTCTTCGTCTTGTTGAGCCCACCCTCCAGCCGATTCAGCTCCTGGATGAACTTCGCGGCCGTGCCGGGATTCAGGACCTTGCGGGTCATCTTCTTGCTCGGGTGCACCGACTTGTGCACATCGTAGGTGAAGCCATCCCGGAGCATGATGATCGCCGCGCGCAGCCTCATGAAGATGTCATGGAGCCGCGACAGCAGGCCGAGGACGTGAGAGTAGAACCGTCTGGCCTCCGCCGAGCCGTAATGCACCACCCGGATGTCCAGCTTCTTCATGTCCTCCACGAGAGCGCCGCCCACGCCGCGGAGGTCGTTCCAGTCGACGCCGTCCTTCAGGTTGCCCTGCAACGTCTTCCAGGCCTTCGAACTCGTGCCCTCCTTCAGGAACGACACGTTCAACGAGGACATGAGCTCCTTGAAGAGCCGGGGGGTGGCACCCATGTCCTTGGCCAGGCAGCTGGCGATGCAGCCAATCTCGTCGGAACCCGCTGCCTTCATCAGGCCCGTCAGCGGGAGCATCGAGAAGTCGGCGATGACCCGTTGGGTGATGTCGTACTTGCAGAAGGCGTTGATGATCTTGCAGTCGTCATCGAAGGTGGTGGTGTCCACCTGGTGCAACCGTTTGAAGAAGGGCGTGGATAGATAGGTGATGGTGCGAATCTTCCACTGCTTGGGCCAGACCTTGGCCGCCTGGCGGGTCAGTTCGTTGATGACGTTGCCGCCGTGCGAGTGGCCGATGAAGTGGAAGTGGACCTTCTTCTTGAGGTGGCCCGAGTAGAAGGCGGGCTCGCCCTCGGCGCCGCAGAGCCGGTTGGCGAGGTAGGCCCCCGAGATCGTCCGGGCCTGCACCGAGTTGTCGCCCGTCCAGCCGTGCGCCTCGAAGATGTGCAGGTTGGTGTACTGCTTGCGCAGCATCCGGAGCTCGTTCCGGAGCTGCCAGTTCTCCTCCCAGTACCAGTTCTTGTCCTTCGCATTCTTCGACGCGGACGCCGACTTCTGGGCGGCCTTCTGCTTCGCGTCGGAATCCTCCAGGGGCAAGAGACTGGGCGCGGGGTAGCTGACGGAGCGAAGCACCGGATCCATGTTGACGGGATCGACGGTACCGCTCACCAACACCACGATGTTGATGACGTTCTCCTGCGACATGACGAACGCTCCCCCAGGTGCGCACCGCGCCCATGAGCGTCCTGAGCTGAGAGGAGCATCAGGACGGCCATCGGCAACCTATCGTACGCCGTCTTCCACGAGAAGCCATGCCCGGGGCCTCACTCCGCGAGCACCGTGTGAATACCGGTGTGCTAGAGCGGCGGCTGCTCGACCACATCATGCTGCGGGAGAGGGACTACGCCGCGTCCATGCGCTTTCATGACGCGGTGCTCGGCACGCAAGGGCGGGGCCCTCTGGGAGAGGAGCCGCAGCGCTCCGAGGGGCGGCACGCGCATGCGTGGATGGGTGCACCTGAAGGCGCACGCACTCTAAGCTGGAGGAACCATGCTCACCGGTACCTCGACCCTGCCCACCCTGGAGACGCCCCGCCTGCGCCTGCGTTGGATGACGGAGGCGGACATCCCCGCGCTCTTCGAGATCTTCTCCCACCCCGAGGTGACTCGTTATTGGAGCTGGTCCGCGTACACCGAGCGGGCACAGGCGGAAGCGCTGTTGGGGAACATCCACCAATCCTTTGCCGAGCGCTCGCTCTTCCAGTGGGGCTTCGCCCGGCGCGAGGACGACCGGATCATCGGCACCTGCACCCTGGCGGAGCTGAGCGGGCAGCATCGGCGCGCGAGTCTCGGCTATGCGCTGAACCGTGCGCACTGGGGCCACGGCTACGGACGCGAGGCGGTGGCCCGGGTGGTGGAGTTCGGCGTCACCTCGCTCGAGCTGCACCGGCTGGAGGCTGACGTGGATCCGCGCAACACGAGCTCCATGCGGGTGCTCGAGGGCCTGGGCTTCCAGCGCGAGGGCTACCAGCGCCAGCGCTACTTCCTCAACGGCGAGATACAGGACGCGGTGCTGTACGGGCTGCTGCGGCCGGAGTGGCGGCCGGGTTCAGCCGCCTCGTGAAAGGGCACAGGACGGTAGGTGGGTCTCATCCGAGAGGTGGTGGAGACCAAGCTGGCACGGGTGGAACTCGAGGCCACGGGCCCGCGCCTGCCCAAGGACATGGCGGTGCTGGAGAAGCAACGTCCCGTCATGGACGCACCTCCGCCCGGAGCCGAAGGCACTCCTCGTTGGGGTGAGTACGTCGCCTATTACGAGAAGCGCCTGGAGGAACTCAAACAGGGCACGGCCGTCGAGGGGCCTTTGCGCTGGGTACCCTACGAGCAGATATTGAAGAGAGCGAACTGGCCGGAAGGCCACCTCGCGTCGAGACATTCAGCTTCAAGAGTCGCGATCTCACGCTCAAGCCCGGGGATGCAAACTCGTTAAGGCAACCGTGGACGCGACCAAGGAAAGGACTCCGGATGTGGAGGTGTTGTTCCAATGAAGCGGCTGAGCGTGCACGACCTGAAGCCGGAGGATCGCCTCCGGCTGACTTTCAAAGGTGCCTTCGACCCGCGGGCAGCACGAGAATCCGAACTTGAGCCCCTTCTCCAGGCGCTCGAGAAGTACGCACATGGGTGGATGCCGGACGTTGCCGAAGGCAAGCGGCGACGCAAATACACCCGTGCTGCTATTTGGAAGACCCTGGAGGAGGAGCACGATGATGTGTACACGAGCCTCGGCCTCTATCGCACGAAGTGGCCCGCGTTGGACATGATGCTTGGGCTCTGGCTGCCACCCCGGCAGCCCATGCTGGATATCGTGGTCAACGTGAAGCCGCTCTCCTTCTTCGCGGAAGCGGAGCGCTGCGGCGAGTTCGTGGAGATGGTCCGCGCCTGGGCCTTACGCTACCCGGTCTCCCATGCCGTGGCTCACAGCGGTGATGACATGATCCTGGCGGACTTTCCCAGCTTCGGCCGCGATCAGGAGACCCGGTTCAGAGACGGTTTCGACAAGATCTACGAGGTATGCTGGCTCAACGTCTTCGGTCCCAAGCTGGTGGAATCCGTCGGCCGCGAGCGCATGCGGTCCACGCCAGCCTGGCGGGTGGAGGAATTGCCCAACGGCTGCGTCCTCCTGGTGACGTGGCCCACCGCCTCGGACTTCGCCAGCGAGGAGGCGCGTCTGGCCCAGGCTCGTGCGCACCGCCACCTTCGGCCAGACCTGGACTTCGACACCGTGCTGCGCGGCCTGCGCGAGCGCAGCGCCACGCTCGCCCCCGTGGCACCCCACTTCCACCCAGATATGGCCCCGCTTCTCTCGCGCGTGGTGGATGACGTCGCCAGCCACGAGCGCCAGCGCACGATCGCCGAGTTCAACGCGTGGCAGCCGCCCGAGCCCGAGGAGTGGCGTCCCGCCGACTCCGCCCTGCCTCCGGACGTGGAGGACCCGGCGCGCGCGTGCGAGCATTACAGCTACCTCGCCGAGCTCCTCGTGGCCCTGCTGCACACCGCGGTGCCCTCCGTCTTCGAGGAGACGCCCGAGTCCCTGACCGACACCGACTTCTACTTCTGGCACGAGGACTTCCCAAAGAGCCGCCTGAGGGAAAACATCGACGCGCACGCGGTACCCGCCATTGGCGCCTACCTGGGCCAGGTGCTGGTGCGCAACCTCGGCGGCCAGTGGATACCGCGCCAGAAGCTCGAGGAGACCCAGGTGCTCGTGGGCAGCCGCGTCTGGTTGCCATTTGTCCGGGCACGCCACTACATGCGCTCGCGCCAGTCGCTCTTGGACTTCTCCCTGACTCGGCTCTATCGCGTAGCCGAGCGGCACCGGGGATGAAGAGTGAAACGAGGCAGTGCGCTCGGAGACGTGAGCCTGCTCCGTTTTACTTGGCGAGCTCCGCCTCGAGGGCCTTCTTGAACTCGGGGTTGTCGGGGGTGGTGTCCGGCGAGAAGCGCCCCACCACCTCGCCCTGACGGCTCACGAGGAACTTCTCGAAGTTCCAGTGCACCTCGTGCAGCGTCTCGCGCCTCATGCCGTACTTCTCCAGCCGGGCGCGGAACTCGCTGTGCACGGGGAACCAGGTGTCCGGCTGGGTGTGCGTCAGGTAGTCGTAGAGCGGGTGCTGCCCCGGACCCTTGACGACGATCTTCGAGAACATGGGGAAGGCCACGCCGAAGTTCGAGCGGCAGAACTCCTGGATCTCCGCGTCGCTGCCCGGCTCCTGCGCGCCGAACTCGTTGGCGGGAAAGCCCATCACCACCAGTCCCTTGGCCTGGTAGTCCTCGTGAAGCTTCTCCAGGCCCTCGTACTGGGGCGTCAGGCCGCACTTGGATGCCACGTTGACGAGCAACAGCACCTTGCCCTGGTAGGCGGCCAGCGAGGTCTCGGTGCCATCGATGCGCTTGAGCGGCAGGTTCGCGATGTTCTTGTCCATGGGATTCTCCAGTGGGGGTTGGGTCAACCGCGGCGGTTCTCGATGATGCGCACGAACGAGCGCTCGCGCAGCTCCGCGACGGTCAGGTCCGTGGCCCGGACTTCCTCCGGCGTGATGGCGCCGCAGGCGAGCCCGCGCAGGAAGGAATTGAGCAGGCCCTGGCCCGTGGCGGCGTCGTCGAACACGCCGCCGATGCGCGTGGCCTTCGCGGCCTGATCGACGAAGGACTTGAGCCGGAGCGTGGCGGTCTCCAGTCCCTCCAGGAAGAAGGCATACACGGTCGTGTAGCGCATCGGGAGCTGGGCGGGGTGCAGATCCCACCCCTGATAGAAGCCCCGCTCCAGGGCATGGCGCACGTTCGAGTGCATCAGCCGCCACGCGTGGTGCACGCTCTGGCGGTTCGTCTCCCATTCTGCTTCCGGCAGCGGGCTCGTTCCCCGATGCTTGTGCGGGCCCACCGGCAGGAGGCTCGTGGGCCCATCCACGAGCGCCACGCCTCGGCCCGCGAGCGCCGCCTGCATCACCTCCCGGGCGAAGTCGCACGCCGGGTGCGTCAGGCGCTGGTGCTCGGCGGTGATGTCCACGCTGGCCGTGTAGTCATAGGGCCCCAGGTGCACGCCCACGCAGCGTCCCTTGGCCGCTTCCACGATCGACGGCAGCAGGATGCGTCCGTCCGCGCCGAACAGGGCCTGGGGCGACTCCACCATCAGCTCCACCTTCAGCGTGCCCGTGCGCAGGCCATGGTGCGCCTCCAACAGCTCCAGCAGGTGCGCCAGGGCCGCGGCCTCCTCGGGCGAGGTGACCTTGGGCAGCGTGATGACGAAGGCGTCGGGAAGGGTGCCTCCCGTGGTGGCGAGCAGCGTGCCGAGGAAGCGCTCCAGGGTGCGCGTGCTCCGCTCGAAGCGCTCCGGGTGGAGCGGCTTGATGCGGATGCCGAGGAAGGGGGGCAGGCCGCCCTCCGAGAGTCCCTGGGCCACCTCGCGCGCGGCGGACTCGGCGTGGCCGTCCTCCTCCTCGTCCGGGCGGGGGCCGTAGCCGTCCTCGAAGTCGATGCGGAAGTCCTCCACCGGCTCATGGTGGAGCTTGGCGTTCACGCGCGCGTGGACCCGTTCGGCGAGCCCTTCATCCATGTCCAAGCACCTGGCGAGCGCGTGCGCGTCCGGGGCGTACTCACGCAGCGTCTCCAGGGCCCGCTGCCCCATCTTCCGGGCCGTGTCCGCCTTGAAGAGGTGGGCCCCGCCGTACATCGTGTGCACGGGTTGGCGGCCAGGTATGGCGTCCGTGGTGTGGCGGGCGCGCTCCTGGTGGGCCCGCTCCAGGGACGCCCGGGTGGCGGCGAGTTGCTTCGGGGTGAACGCGGAGGTCGTCATGGGACGGGTCCCTCAACTGCCTCGATAGGTGGAATAGCCGAAGGGGCTCAGCAGGAGGGGCACGTGGTAGTGCTCCTCGGGCGAGGCGAGCTCGAACACCACGGAGACGTACGGGTAGAAGCCCTTCGTCTGGTGGGCGCGGAAGTACTCGGCGGTGTGGAACGTCATCCGGTAGGTGCCGGGCTCCAGGCGCGTGTTCGCGGGCAGGAAGTCGCGCACGCGGCCATCCGAGTTGGTGGTGCCCCGGGCCAGCTCGCGCCAGCCGTCACCGGCCTGGTGCTCCAGGGTGATGGGGACGCCGGACGCCGGGCGGCCCCACTGCGTGTCGAGGACGTGGGTGGACAGGGTGCTCATGGCGCGAGGAGCTTCTCCAGTCGGATACGGGTGATCTTCGCCTGCTCTCCCGCCGCGACCCGCAGCTCCTGGTCCGGGGGGTTGGGCATCCGCTCGCGCAACAGGCCGAGCATCTGCGCCGCGCTCTTGCCCGTGGCGCACACGAGGAAGATGAAGCCGAAGCGCGCCTCATAGTCCCGGTTGCCGTCGGCGAGCGCCTGAATCACGTCCTCGCCCGCGCCTTCCATGCCGCGCTGCTCCTGCTCGCTCCAGGCGCCGGTGGTCTTGTACTTCTCGCGCAGCCGCGACACGTCGCCGATGCGCGGATGGTGCGTCATGGCCTCGCGCCACTCCTCGGGGCCCGTGCGGGCCCAGAGCGCGTCGGCCTGTTCGAACAGGGCCGCCTCGCTCGGAAAGGGCCGCGCCTGGGCGAGCGCCGCCGCCCAGGTCCGCACGCCACAGCAGCGCAGGAACTCCGCCTGGGCCTCCTCGGCGGACAGCCCGTTGAGCCACGCGAGGCGACTCACGCGGCCCGTCCATGCACCCGCAGGCGGCTGATGCCACCGTCCGGGAAGATGTTGAGCCGCACGTGGGTGAAGGGCCCCGCGGCGCGCAGCGCCTTGCCGTCGAAGAAGTGCTGGTGGCTCGCCTGGAGCTTCGTCTTGGGGAGGATCTCCGTCCAGGCGATGTCCCGCGCGTTGGCGAAGTCGAGGATGTCCTCTTGGAGGGAGCAGCCCTCCAGCGAGCACATGTCGGGGAAGTTGCCCTTGAAGTGGTTGGTGTCCACCTCCACGCGCTCGATGTGGCCGGGCACGGCGAGCTTCACGACGATCCAGTCGAAGCCCGGCACGCGCTTGCGGCGCGTCTCCCAGCCCTCGCCCATGTTGGCCGCGCGGCCGGGGAGGAGGAGGTTGTCCTTGGGTCCGAAGAAGGAGTCGTTGCAGGTGACGACGGTTCCGCCGTTCTCCGCGGCCGCCAGGTCCACCAGCTCCCCGGCGCGCATCTTCACCAGGTCCGGCTTCACCACGCCGTGCACCCGGAAGCGCGCCACGCCGCCATCCGGGAAGATGTTGAGGCGCAGGTGCGTCCAGCGCTGCTCGCTCCCCACGGGGATGTAGTTCTGCGTGCCGCCCACCAGCTTCGTGCGCGGGATGATGGGCGTCCACGTGGCGCCGAGCAGCGACTCGACGGTCACCTCGCCGTGCGCCTCCAGCGCGTCCACCGAGGCGTACTCGGGGAAGTTGCCCAGGAAGTGGTTGGTGTCCACGTTCACGCCGCGGAGGGTGCCCGGCAGACCCAACTGGAGGATGCAGAAGTCATGGCCCGGCAGCTCGCGCTTGCGGCGCGTCTCCCAGCCGTCCATCCACTTGCCGAACTCCGTGAACTTGTCCGGGATGAAGACGCCCCGGCCCGGCTTGAGCAGGTTCTCCTTGGGGGCGAAGAACTCGTCGTTGGCGTATAGGGTGCGGCCGCCCACCTTCTCGGCGGCCAGATCGATGAGCTCGGCGAAGGCGACGCGGACCTTGCCTTCCTCGGGTGCGTTCATGGTGTCGGGTTCTCCTCGGGGACTACCTTATTTCACGGGCCGCGCCGTACCAGGGCGGCGAATCCACCGGCCGGTGGGGCCGGGCGCGGGCGCTCCCCGCGTGTAGACTTCCTGACCTCGCACCCAGGTGCGCTCCACCACGCCCACGAGCGGCAGGCCCGAGTAGGGGGTGAGCTTGTGGCGGTGCAGCACGCCCGAGGCCTCGGGGGTGAAGGGAGCCTCGGGGTCGAAGACGAGCAGGTCCGCGTCCGCGCCCGGGGTGAGCGAGCCCTTCTGGCCCGTCAGGCCGGTGAGCCGAGCCGGGGCCTGGCACATCCAGCGCACGAGCTGTTCCAGTCCATGGCCGCGCGCGCGCATGCCAGTCCACACGGCGGGCAGGCTGAACTGGAGCGAGGCGATGCCCCCCCAGGCCTTGCCGAAGTCCCCGTGCTCCAGGTGCTTGAGCGCGGGCGTACATGGCGAGTGGTCCGACACCACCATGTCGATGTCGCCGCGCGCCAGGCCCGTCCACAGCTTCTCGCGGTTCTCCGACTCGCGGATGGGGGGCGCGCACTTGAACCAGGTGGCGCCGTCGGGGATGTGCTCCGCGTCGAAGGTGAGGTAGTGCGGACACGTCTCCACGGTGAAGGGCAGCCCCTCGGCCTTCGCGGCGGCGACGGTCCCGAGCGCGTCCGAGGACGACAGGTGCACGATGTGCACGGGCCCGCGGTGCTTCCGGCACAGCTCCACCATCATGCGGATGGCGTCGTCCTCCCACTGGCGCGGACGCGAGGCGAGGTAGCTCCGGTAGGTGCGCGTGTCGCCCTGGGGCTGGCCCTCCGCGTCCGTCATCTCCGCGTGGACGATGAGGGGCACGCCCCGGCGCGCGAGCACCGGCATGGCCCGCTCCAGGTCCTCGCGCGTCACGTGGGGGAACTCGTCCACGCCGGACTGGATGAGGAAGCACTTGAAGCCGGTGACGCCCGCGTCGACCATGGCCTCCAGCTCGCCCACGTTGCCGGGGATGACGCCGCCCCAGAAGCCGTAGTCGATGGTGCAGTGGCCCTCGGCGGCGGCGGCCTTCACCTGGAGCGCCTGGAGCGACGTGGTGGCGGGAATGGAGTTGAGCGGCATGTCCACCACCGTGGTGATGCCGCCCGCGGCCGCCGCGCGCGTGGCCGTCTCGAAGCCCTCCCACTCGGTGCGCCCGGGCTCGTTGATGTGCGCGTGGCTGTCCACCACGCCGGGCATGATGACCTTCGTGCCCACGTCCGTCACCGCAAGCCCCGGGGGCACCTCCGACGGGCCCACCACCGCGGCCACCTTGCCGTCGCGCACCACCACCGCCGCCGGGCGCACGCCCGTGTCCGTCACGACGCGCTCGCCGCGCAGCACCCACTCCTGGCTCATGGCTCGAACTCCTTCACATCGAACTTCATCAGGGAATCGAAGTAGGCGTCCTTGTCCTCGACGTAGAGCTGGCGGGTGATGCCGGACACGAGCCGGGGCAGGCTGTACTTCATGCCGGAGATGCTCGCGCCGCCCAGGCCCAGGGAGACGAAACCGCCGAAGGTATAGTTGAAGACGGAGGCGAGGTGGGGCGCCCGGCCGGGCTCCTTCTCCTGGAACTCGAAGCCCGGGCCCAGGTAGGGGTGGCGCCCCAGGTCCTCATGGGCCTCGGCGGGCGGGGGCGTGTAGCGGTCCTTCCACAGTGCGATGTCCGCCACCAGGTTCACCAGCTCTGGACGCAGCGTCAGGTCCGTCATGGTGCCGCTGCCGATGATGAGCTTGTCGAAGGTGAAGGTGCCGTGCGGCGTGGTGACCTCGGCGGTGCCTCCCACGGCGCGGGTGCTCAGCCAGGGGCTCTCCGCGTGGAGGTGGAACTGGGGGAAGGCGCGGGCGCGGTGATACGTGTCGTGCGGCGGCAACTGCCCCATCTCCAGGATGCGGCGGATGAAGCGCCAGCGGTCCGCGTCCGGCAGGTCCGCGTGGTGCTTGAGGAAGCCCACGAACTCGGCCCAGCGGTAGGCGTTCACCGTGGGCAGCGTCTTGCGGCGGTAGAAGAGGTGCACCTCGCCCGCGCCCCGCTCGAGCGCCACGGAGGCGTTGTCGAAGGCCGAGGCCCCCGCGCCCAGCACGCCCAGGCGCTTGCCACGCAGTGCGTCGAAGTCGATGGCGTCATGGGTGTGCGCCCACAGCTCGCGTGGCAGGCGCGTCACCACGGACGGCGCTTCCCAGCGGCCCGAGCCGTCGATGCCCATGGCGAGCACCACCTTGCGCGCGAGCAGCGTCTCCTCGGGCCCCTCTCCCTTGGAGGGCCGCACGGGGACGGCGAAGCAGCGCTCCTCGGGCAGCCAGGTGAACGCCCCCGCGCGGGTGTCGTGGCGCACGGGGATGCCGAGGAAGCGGTGGTACCAGTGGAGATAGTCCGCCCACGTCTCCTTGGGGATGAGGACGAGCGACTTCCAGGCCTCCTCGCCGAACTGGGCCTCGTACCAGCTCTGGATGCAGAGGTTGGGCAGGTTCTGGTCCGGGCCGGTGACGTGCTTGGGGGTGCGCAGGGTGTGCATGCGCGCGAACGTCTTCCAGGGCCCGGCGAACCCCGCGGGGCTGTCGTCGACGACGAGCAGGTTCGTCACCTTCTCGCGCTGGAGGCCGAACGCGGCGGCGAGCCCGCTCTGCCCCCCTCCGATGATGAGCACGTCGAGGATGGCGCGGCCGTCGCGGGCGTGGCGAGGGAGCACCCAGGGGCGCTTGGGGTAGTCCAGGCGCTCCAGGTCCCGGCGGATCGAGGCTTCGAGCGCGGAGAGGGTCGAGGGAGACATGGGAGATTGAAATCACGCCCGGTCCCCCCGCGCCACAAGCCCCGCCTTCCTTGACCCCCCACGGAGCGTGTGGTGCGGTTGCCGGGACCATGAACAAGCTGACGACGCTCACGATCAACAAGTTCCGGAACGTCGCCCCGACGACCCTCGAGTTCCGTCCGGGCATCAACGTGGTGCTCGGCAGGAACGGGACGGGCAAGTCGGCGCTCTTGCGGTTGTTGTCGGCCTCGCTGGGGGCGGACGATGGGCTCCGGGATGATGCCCTGGAGGTGCGCTGCCGCGTTTCCGCCGCCGCGCTCGAGGTCGAGCACTCGCTGTCCTGCACGCGGGTGGAGCAGCCCTCCGTGTCCATGGTGTCGGGCGAGTTGGTGAGCGAGTCCCTGTCCGTGCTCCAGCGGGCCGATTCATTCTCCATCGAGAAGAAGGGGGAGACGGTGCTCCGGGCCCGGGTGCTCCCCAATGACATCTTCCTCGAGGGCGATGACCCCCGGAGCCGCGTGGACCGGGTGTTTCCGGGAGACCCCGTCTGGTCGCTGGGGCTGGCCTTGATGATGGCCCGGCCGGATCCGGCGTCGAAGGAGCTGGCCCAGGAAATCCTCTCCACCCGCATCGTCGGGGCCTACCGTCTGGACGAAGGACTCGAGCGGCTGGGACGCCTGCTCGAGCTGGAGTTCGAGCTCATCCGCGCGGGCTACCGCGTCAAATCCCCCCGGGGCCCCGAGGAGTTCCCCCAATCCTTCTTCAAGATCCTCCGGGGCCCGGTTCCCGAGGGCACGTCGGAGACCTCGACGCTGGCCTTCCTGGACCGGGCCGCGCACATCCTCGGCTACGAGTCCGCGACCGCCCGCTTCGACGTCGAGCGGCTGGGCCCCGCGCCGGGTCAACAGGTCGTCCGGTTGAGCAATCTGCGCTTCTTCTTCAAGAAGCCGGGGGAAGAGGTCTCCCATGATCTGCTGGGTTATGGACAGAAGCGGCTGCTGTCCCTCTTCGCCTACGCGGACGCTTCCCGGGACGTGATCATCGCCGACGAGCTGGTGGGCGGCTTGCATCACGAATGGATTCCCGCGTGTTTTCAGGAACTCGGTGAGCGGCAGGCATTCCTGACGAGCCAGAATCCGTTGCTGCTCGACGCGCTGCGTTTCGAGAGCGTGGACGACGTCCGCCGGGCCTTCGTCCTGTGCGAGCGCGCGAATGGTGGAGCGGGTCCCCAGCTCATCTGGCGCAACCCGACGGAGAAGGAAGCCGGCTCCTTTTTCGCGGCGTACCAGAAGCGGATCCAACGCGTGTCGGACCTCCTGCTCACCGAGGGATTCTGGTGAGAGGGGACTGCAATTTTCCGGGTTAAATTAAGTTTGCCGCTTAAACACGTTTTCCTCTTCCTGATGAGGGCATGCGTGCTGTAGCTTCGCGCGCCTTGAACTCGAGGAGGACAGACATGCAATCTGGTCGCGTGGTGAGAGGAATTGGCGGAACGGGGCTGACCCTGACGTTGGCGCTGGCCCTGGGGTGCTCTGGCGCCGAGGAGCTTCCGGTCTACGAGGGTGAGCTGCGCATGTTCTCGGTGGACCACGCGGATGGCACGCACCGCATGGGCTACGGCCTGCGGACGGCGGATGGCCAGAGCTTCGAGCTGGCGTTCGAGGGCGAGCCGTCGGTCAAGCCGGGCGACCACGTCATCGTCCAGGCGCAGCCCGCGGATGCCCTCGCGAGCGGCCAGCCGGGGCAGGTGGGTGAGCGGCTCCAGGTGCGCTCGCTCGAGGTGGTCAAGTCCGAGTCGGACCTGGTGACGTCCAAGGACGCGCTGGTGAACGGCGCGCCCCGGACGGTGCGCGTGGCCATCCTGCCGCTCGTGTTCCCGGGCACCACGGCGCGCATCGACGTCGCCACGTCCCGCCAGCGCCTGGACACCGTGAGCGCGTACTACAAGGAGCTGTCCTATGGCGCCTGGACGGTGCAGGGCGACGCGCTGGCGCCGCTGAACCTGGCCAAGCCGGCCAACTGCAACCTGGACACCATCGCCAACGCCGCGCGGGCGGCCGCCAAGGCCGCGGGCCGGGACCTGAGCGTCTACGCGCACGTGGGCTTCGTCATCCCCAACAACCCGGGCTTCACCGACTGTGCCTGTGGCCTCGCGTGGGTGGGCCGGCCTCCGGCGGCGGGCAACTCGTTCGGCGACGGCAGCCTCTACACCTGTACCGACCCGAACGCCTTCGCGCATGAGTTCGGCCACGGCTTCGGCCTGGGGCACGCCTCCACGGCGCGCTGCGGCACGGGCGTCGCCTACCGCCCCAGCCCCTACTCGAGCTGTCCCCCGGACGAGTACGGCAATGCCTTCAACACCATGGGCGGCGGTCTGGGGCACATGAACGCCTTCCAGAAGTCCACCATGCTGTGGCTGGACAAGTGCAACAACGTGCGCGTCTCGCGCGATGCCACGTATGACCTGGTGCCCATCCAGAGCGCGTCCAACGGCATCCAGTCCCTGCAGATCCCCACCGGCGACACGGTGGACGGCCGGCCCCTGTACTTCTGGGTGGAGTACCGCAACCCCGCGCTCGCCTCGTTCAACGCGGGCCCGGGCGGCGCTCCCGAGGTCAACACCGGCGTGCACGTCGACGTGGCGCAGGACTTCCGCTCCGACGGCGGCAACCGCAACCCGCTGCTGCTGGACCTGGCGCCCAACTACCCCAACACCCACCGCGATCCGCGCCTCACCTCGGGCCGCACCTTCCAGGACCCGAACGGCCGCGTGAGCATCTCCGTGGTGTCGCAGTCGGCCGACAAGGCCAGCGTGCGCGTCACCTTCCCGGGTGGCGGCACGGGCACCAACACGTGCAGCGATGGCACGCTCCCCGGTGGCGGAACGCCTCCCGGGCCCCAGCCGGGCACCGTGGCGCGCCTGGCCGCGCAGCACAGCGGCAAGTGCATGGACGTGCCGGGCTCCAGCCTCGGCAGCGGCACGCAGCTCCAGCAGTGGGGCTGCAATGGCACCAACGCCCAGGCCTTCCGCCTCCAAGCTGCCGTGGGCGGCGCCTTCAGCCTGGTCAACGTCAACAGCGGCAAGTGCCTGGACATCTCCAACTCCAGCGTGGACGACTTCGGCATCGTGCAGCAGTGGGACTGCAACGGCACCAACGCCCAGGCCTTCCGCCTGACCAGCAGCGGTGGCGGCTACTCGCTGGCGAACGTCAACAGCGGCAAGTGCATCGACGTGCAGAGCTCCTCGATCGATGACGGCGCCAAGCTGGTCCAGTACTCCTGCCACGGCGGCACCAACCAGCGCTGGAACCTGCAGTAGTCCTGGGGACGCGGGGGCCCATGTGGGAACGGGCCCCCGTCCGTCCTAGCGGAGCGGGCGGAAGAACGCGCGCACGTCGTCGAGGAACAGCTCCGGCTCCTCGACGGCGGCGAAGTGCCCGCCCCGAGGCATCTCCGTGTAGCGCCGCAGGTCGAAGCGGTGCTCCAGCCAGGAGCGAGGGGGCTGGACGATCTCCCGGGGGAAGCGCGCCACCCCCGTGGGCACTCGCACCTGGCCGCCGAGGCCGGGGAAGTGGGCGCCAAAGGTCTCGTAATAGAGGTTGGCCGCGCTCGCGATGCTGTTGGGCGCCCAGTAGAACATCAGGTTGGTGAGCAGCCAGTCCTTGGAGAAGCGGCGCTCCACCTCTCCGTCACAGTCGCTCCAGGTGCGGAACTTCTCGACCATCCACGCGGCGAGCCCCGCCGGCGAGTCGCTTTGAGCGATGGCGAGCGACAGGGGCTTGGTGCCCTGCACCTGGCTGTAGGCCCCCTCGGCCGCGTGGCGCGCCGCCATCTTCTGGCCGAACTCCCGGGTCTCGTCGCTTCCCTCTTGTCCCGGCGGAGGCCCGGCGAGGGGCATGTTGAGGTGGATGCCCGCGAGATGGGCGCCATGATGAAGGCCCAGCTCGATGGTGATGATGGAGCCCCAATCCCCGCCCTGCGCGCCATAGCGGGCGTAGCCGAGGTGCTCCACCATGAGCCGGTCGAACGCCGCTGCCACGCGCGTGGCGCTCCAGCCGGGCTCGCGGGGCTTGCCGCTGAAGCCGTAGCCGGGCAGCGCGGGAATCACCACGTCGAACGCATCCGCCGCGTCGCCTCCGTGCGCGGCGGGGTCCGTCAGGGGTCCGATGAGATGGTGGAACTCGAGGATGGACCCGGGCCAGCCATGGGTGAGCAACAGCGGCATGGGCGAGGGGCCCTTGCCGCGCACATGCCAGAAATGGAGATCCACGCCGTCCACTTCGCACAGGAACTGGGGATGGCGGTTGAGCTCCGCCTCGTGCCGGCGCCAGTCATACGCGTGGCGCCAGGACTCACACAGCTCGCGCACATAGGCGACGTGCGCGCCGTGTGCCCAGGGCTCGCCCGGAAGCGGCTCCGGAAAACGCGTGGCGTCCAGGCGGCGGTGGAGATCCGCGAGGACTTCCTGGGCGACATCGATGCGATAGGGACGGGGCGGCATGGAGCTCCTCCGGGTCTACTTCACGAACTGATTCTCGAAGGTGGCGAACTGCGTCTCCAGCTTCCACTGCAGGGCGGCGCGCTTGTGGGCGGTGAGGTAGGCCTTGCAGTTGGCCGACGTGGTGGCCTCTCCGCGCTTGTCCTGGGCACAGGCCCCCACCGTGGCCTTGAAGTCATCGCGATTGGCCCAGAGGCTGCCGCCCTCCACGAAGGCGTACTCCAGGCTGGTGCGCGCCATCTGCTTGAGCGTCTTGTAGTCGAGCCCCTGGTCGGTGGCGGCCGCGATGTACTCCTGGGTGATGTCCCCGCGCAGGATGCCCGAGTCATCGGTCGCCAGCGCCACCGGCACCTTCTGCTCCAGGTACGAGGCGAGGGGGTGCTGCGCGCCCGAGGCGCCGAGCAGGACGCGGTTGGACGTCAGGCAGATCTCCACCATGACATCCAGGTCGTGCATGTCCCGCAGGAGGTCCGCGGCGCCATCGCCGACCGTCTCGCCCAGCACGTCCACGCCGTGGCCGATACGCTCCGCGTGGGCCTTCTCCACGGCGTTGCGGATGTGGAAGCGCAGGTGCTGCTGATCCTGGGCCTTGAGCACGGCGGGGATGAGCTCGCCGGCGTGCAGGGAGATGTGGACCGTCTTGCGGCCGACCGTGTTGTCATTGAAGTCATCCAGCGTGCCCAGGGCGAACATCTCGTCGTCGTAGTACGCGAGCGACTTCTCGTTCTCCTCGGGGGACACGAGGTTGACGCCCACGAGCTCGGGCACGCGCTGGGCCAGCTCATAGGCGTGCACCCACTGGCCGAAGACGTTCGCGCGCTCCGCCGTGCGGTTGGCCGAGGAGAGCAACCGCACCTCCACGTCACAGCCCGGATCCGGCTGGGCGGTGTCGCACTTGAGCAGCTCCCGGGTGCCCCTCAGGGTCGCCGCGATGCTGGTGGCCTGCCGGTCGATCGAGGCCTGGAAGTCGGGCAGCGCGATGAGCTGCTTGCGCTTGGCCAACAGGGTCGCCGCGTCCCAGGTGTCCGCGGCGGTGAAGAGCCCCTCGGCGAGCCTGCCGCCGGTGCTCGCGCCAAACCCCTGCATCAGCTCCACGTAGACCTGGTGGTGCTGACCGGCGCGCGAGAGGATGTCCGCGTAGCTGTCGTCATTGCGCGAGTCGAGCTGCACCGCGCCGTACTTGCCGAAGGCGTCGAAGAAGTGCTGGTGCGCCTCCAGCAGCGAGCCCGTGTAGTTCTCCATGGACCAGGCGCCCAACACGGCGTCGTAGAAGGCTCGATCCGCCCACGCGTCGGCCAGGGGCGTCGTTCCGGCCGCGCACGGGTTGCTGGCCACGAAGGTCGTCGTGTTCACGCACGCGCCGTCCTCGGCGCCCCACTGAATCAGCTTCTCGGTGGCGATGGCGCCCGAGGTGTGGCTGTGCAGATCCGCCCCCTTGGGCATGGCGAGCAGGAAGGCGCCGAGCGCCGCGGGGTCGCCGCGCAGCGACTCCATGTGGTCGCGCACCACGTCCTCCCGTGTTGGCGCCACGGGGGTCGGCTCCACGGGGGTCGGCTTCGTTTCATCCTCACCGCAAGCGCTCATGCCGAGCGCCACGACGACCGCGAATCCCAGTTTCTTGTTGTTCATGCGTGTGGTCCACGCGGACGGAAGCGCCGCGGGGGTGTCTCCTGTCGGGAAGACCGAGCACCCTAGAGGGGACGCGTACCCGCTCCTCGCGAATTCGCCTCGGGAGTGTTTTTCGCCCATCCCTCGGGTGCCGCCAGCCTGGATTATTTCACTGACCTTGAAGGATTGTGTCCTGGAAATTGGCGTGGTAATTGATTTTGATTCGCAATTTCAAAAAGGCGAGGCAATGACGTCCTTCGGTCTCTTCATCAATACGGGCGAGCAGTTGGGGGCCAACCACACCGAGGTGTTCCAGTTCGCGCTGGAGCAAGCGGACCTGGCCGAGGAGCTGGGCTACCAGGACGTGTGGGTGTCCGAGCACCACTTCATCCCGTTTGGAATCAACTCCAACGCCCTGACGCTGGCGGGCTTCCTGCTGGGGCGCACGCGGCGGCTCCGGGTGGGGACGGCCGTGTGTCTGGCGCCGCAGTACCACCCGCTGCAACTGGCGGAGCAGGTGGCCATCCTGGACCAGTGCGGCCAGGGGCGGTTGGACTTCGGAGTGGGGCGGGGCGGGTATCTCAAGGAGTTCGAGGCGTTCGGCGTGGACACCGCGCGCTGGAGCGATGAGGTCGAGGCCAGCATCGCCGTGATGTGTGACGCGTGGACGAAGGACACGGTGCGGAGCACGACGCCGTGGTTCCCCTTCGAGGACGTGCGGCTCCATCCCCGGCCGAGGAGCCTGCCCCATCCACCGCTGTACGTGGCGACGAGCACGCCGGCGGGGGTGTGCGCCGCGGCCCGCCGGGGCGCTCCGCTGTTGCACTTCTGGGCGAGTCCCCTCGAAGCGCGTCAGAAGGTGGAGCGGGCCTACGCGGCCGAGCGCGAGCGGCTGGGTCTGACGGCGCCGGTGGAGCACGTGCACGCGATGCTCCTGTGCGTCACCGATGACGAGGCTGGAACGCGCGCGCGGCTCGAGCAGGCCCTGCTGGCGTCCTTCCAGTCCGGGGAATGGCCTCACGTGCCCCAGGCCGCGAACCGTCACCTGGGTCCCGATGGCAAGCCCGTCCGCCCCCTGGAGCAGGCTGCACATGTGGCCCGCGCCGCGCTCGTGGGTTCCCCCTCGGCGCTGGTGGCGCGATTGGAGGAACTGCGCGCGCGCCACGGCATCTCCCGGTTCGTGTTCAACATGGAGGCGATCGCGGACCGGGAAATCACCCTGACGTCCATCTCCCGCTTCGCCCGGGACATCGCTCCACGTCTCCGCGCGTCGCGCCAGTGAGCGCGAGGACGAGCGCCTCGCGAATGCGTCACGCATCATGTTGTAGTTGTTGTTGAAACTAATCACAGTGATTAGCGGTGGCTTGTATGGGGGGGCTCAATTGGGCTAGACAGTAAGTGTTACTGAATTGGGTGTGAGGCCCGTGCCGCGCTTTTTCCGTTTCATCTTCCTGGGAGTGCTGGTCATCGGCCTGATGGGTCCGATGTCGGCGTACGCCTGGAGGATGGTGGCGTGCACGGACTCGTCCGAGGAGGAGCATCAGGAGTCCTCCTCGGAGACCGCGAAGACCTTCTTGCGGTCCACGAATCAGCGGGTGGCGTCCCGCTTCGTGCCCTTCCTGCGCTCCGGTTCCGTCCGGCGCGTGTGGCATCGGCGCGTCGAGCGTGTCGTGCCTCCCGCGCAGGTGGTGTCGCCCCGGGTCGTGATGGTGTGGCTGCCATCGCTCTTGGGCGTCGACGACGATCCATTGTGTTGATGAGCGGGTTGGGCTCGCCGCCCGGCCTCCGTCCGCTCCATCCGTGTTGATGCGCGCATGTGCGTGACGGGCTCGTGTGCCCGCTCGCGTCCCCGCTGTTTCCCCTCGTCCCTCGAAAACTCTCGCGAGTGAAGGCACCCGTGTGTCCTCCGCTCGTGGGATTGCCGCGGCGTGTGCCTTGCTCACGCGCCGCTCTGGAACTCGTGTGCCCATGCATCGAGCCCGTGAGAAGATTCCTCCTTCCCCCGCCCGGCGTCTGCCCTCGCCGAGGCCCCTGTCACTCGTCCTGGCGCGGCAACGTCCCCCTCCTTCCGAGGAGAGCTACAGCGCCGAGTTGGGTGCCATGTGGCGCCACTGGTTGGAGGCTTGGAAGGACGTCCTGCGCCTCAAGTCGCTGCCGCAGGATGTCCTGGCCGGCATCACCGTGGCGGCGGTGGCCCTTCCACTCAACCTGGCCCTGTCCGTGGCCAGCGGTCTGCCACCCTCGGCGGGTCTCATCGCCGGCGTGGTGGGCGGAGGCATCGCGGCGCTCATGGGCGGCGCGCCCCTGCAGGTGACGGGGCCCGCGGCCGCGCTCTCCACCATGGTGCTCGCGCTGGTGGCCCGGTTTGGCGTGGCGGGCGCGGCGGCCGCGGCCCTGGCGGTGGGCGTCATCCAGTTGCTCATGGCGCTGGGCCGGGCCGGCTCCCTGATGAAGTACGTGCCCGAGTCCGTGCTCGCGGGCTTCACCACGGGCGTGGGCCTCAAGTTGTTGGATCAGCAGTTCCCGGAGCTGCTCGGCTTCGACTACCGGGTGGCCGAGCTCGCGCAGATGATGCACCGGCCGGCCTGGCTGCACGAGGTGTCGTGGCTGGCGACGCTCTCGGGACTGGCGGTGGCCTTCCTGGTGGTCGCCACGCGCCATCTCAAGCGCTTCCCGGCGGCGCTGGTGGGCGTGGGCATCGTCACGGCGCTGGCCAGCTACCTCAACTGGGACATCGCCCGGGTGGGCGCGGTGCCCTCCAGTCTGCCCTCGCCCTCGCTGCCCGAGCTGCAAGGCCGTTGGCTCGAGCTGCTCCTCGCCGCCCTGCCGCTCGGCATCCTCGCGGGGGCGGAGTCCCTGCTGTCCGCGCGGGTCACGGACCGCATGGCGCCGAACGCACGGCCCCATCAGGCCAACCTGGAACTGCTGGGTCAGGGCCTGGCCAACATGGGCTCCGGAGTGATGGGCGGAATGCCCGTGAGCGGCGTGGTGGTGCGCTCGGGCGTCAACGTGCAGAGCGGTGGCCGCACCCGGTTGTCCTCGTTCGTCCACGCGAGCGCGCTCCTCTTCGTCATCCTCTATATGTCGGATCAGATCGCCAAGGTGCCGCTGGCGGGCCTAGCGGGTCTGTTGTGCGTGGTGGGGCTGCGCCTGGTGGAGGTGGGCACGCTCGTGCACCTGTGGAAGGAAGAGCGCCTGGAGGCGGTCGTCTTCCTCGTCACGGCGCTGGGCACGGTGACGGGTCATCTGGTGATGGGGCTCGTGGGCGGCCTGCTGCTGCACGCCGTGGGCCTCTGGCTGCATCGGCGGCGCAAGCCGCGCGCGAACGCTCCCTCCACGGAGCAGAAGCAGCGGGGCGTGCGCGCGGTGCTCTCGCGCGAGCACGCCGAGGCGCGCCGTCCGGGCCACCAGGAGGCCGCGCCGGATTCGCACGGCTGGCTGCGCCACATCCAGTCCCGGCCCCACATGTCGGGCTCCGCGTTCGTCCACCCGCAGGCGGCGGTCATCGGCCGGGTGGTGCTCGGAGATCACGTGCACATCGCCGCGGGCAGCTCGGTGCGCGCGGACGAGGGCACGCCCTTCCACATCGGCTCCAACTCCAACATCCAGGACGGCGTGGTCATCCACGCCCTCAAGGAGCGCAAGGTGATGGTGGCGGGCGAGGACTGGGCGGTGTTCGTGGGCAAGAACGTCTCCATGGCCCACGGCGCCCTGGTGCATGGCCCCTGCTACATCGGGGACGACACCTTCGTGGGCTTCAACGCGGTGGTGCATGACGCGGTGGTCGGCAGTCACTGCTACATCGGCATCGGCGCCATCGTGGTGGGCGTGGAGGTGCCCGACGGGCGCTTCGTCCCCCACGGCTCCATCGTGGACACGGCGGAGAAGGCCGAGCAACTGCCGCCCGTGAGTGAAGCGCACCGCGAGTTCAACGAGGACGTGGTGGACGTCAATCGCGGTCTGGCGGCCGCCTACCACCGCGCCCAGGGCAATGGGGGGCGGGAGGGCGCCGCGCGGCGAGGGGAGCGCGGCACGCGGTCCTCGTCCGGAAGGACGGGCCGCTGGCGCATGGGAGATGGCCGCTTCTGACCGTGGTCCTGGCAACGACTTTTACCTGGAGCAACACGACATGTTCTTGATGGGTATCGTGGTGGGGGCCGGAGTCTACGGCGCCTATGTGTTGTCCCGTTGTTTCTTCCGCGTGGAGGAGGGGCACCTGGCGGTGCTCACCGCCTTTGGCGCGGCGCGGACCGAGGCGGATGGCAAGCAGTTGCGCACCTGGGGGCCGGGGCTGCACCGCAAGCTCCCCTGGGAGGCGGCACACGACGTGCCGGTGATGGAGCAGGCCCTGGAGCTGGCCGGGGAGAAGGGCGGCCAGACGGCGATGACGGGCGACGGCACGCTGCTGCGCTTCGACAGCACCCTGCGCTACGTGCCCGTGCGCGACAGCCTGGGCCACTTCCTCTTCGGTCTGCGCTCCCCGGTGGAGCACATCACCGGCCTGTTCACCTGCCTCCTGCGCAATGAGATCGCCAACTTCCGTGCTTCCGCCGCCGGGCCGGAGACGGTGAGCGGCGCCATGGCCGCGCGCGTGGGGGAGAACTCCTACGCGCTCATCCGCCGCGAGCGCCGGTTGCTCAGCCAGCGCATCGAGGACTTCTGCCACGAGCAGATTGGCCGCAAGTACGGCGTGCGGTTCGTGGGCGTGGACCTCACGGACGTGCTGCCCCCGGACGAGCTGGCCAGCGCGCTCAACGCCGTCATCGCCGCCCAGAACGAGTCCGACGCGGCCTACGCGCGCGCCGAGGGCGAGTGCCAGCAGCGCATGCTCGCCGCTAAACGGGGCGTGGAGATCGCCCGGGCGCGCGCCGCGGCGAGCGAGACGGAAATCCTCAAGCTGTCCGACTTCCTCTCGGAGCTCGACCGGCAGAACACCCTCCACCTCTATGTGGCGCGCCGTCGGGCCGAGGTCCTGTCCGAGTCGCGCACCGTCTACCTCAAGGGGCAGTGATCATGAACTCGAGCCAATTGCTGCACCTCATTTGCGGTATCGCCGCGGGCCTGGGAACCATTCCCTTCCTGATGGGCCTGGCGCGGCTGTTCGCGGTCCAGGTGGAGGACGAGGAAGTGGTGCTCGTCACCCGCTTCGGCAAGCTGGAGAAGAGGCTCGACCGGCCCGGCTGGCACTGGCTGCCCGCGCGCGTGCTGCCCTGGGTGCGCACCTTCCCGGTGAGCCTGGCGCGCGACTTCCGCGACTTCACCAACATCCACGTCAACGACGCGCGCGGCACCACGGTCATCGTGGACCTGTGGCTGGAGTTCCGCGTGGCCCACCCGGCGCGGGCCCTCTTCGAGGTCGAGGACTGGGACCGCTCCCTGCGCGCGCTCGTCACCCACGCGGCGCTGTCCATCCTCGGCAACCGCTCCTTCGAGCACATCCTGTGTGACCGCAGCGAGCTGGGCGAGCTGGTGCGCCAGGACATCCAGGCGGAGACGGAGCGCTGGGGCCTGGAAGTGGAGCGGGTGCTCATCCGCAACGTGAGCCTGTTGTCCGAGGTGGCCCAGCAGGTGTTCGGCACCCTCGCGGCGCAGCTCGAGCGCGCCACGGCGGAAGTGGAGGAGGAGGGCCGGCAGCGCGTGGCGCTCCTGGACGCGCAGACGAGCGCGCAGGTCGCCACCCTGGTGGCCGAGGCCAAGGGCCAGTACCCGGCCGCGGTGGGCCGCGCCTTCTCCACCCTGGGCAAACAGCCGCGCGTGCTCCATGCCTACAACGAGCTGTACGCGCTCTCACAAGTTCGCCCGCACCGCACCGTGGCCTTCCAGGGCTTCGAGCCCGACGAGATGCGGGCCGTCGACGCGGCCATGCTCGTCTCGCCCACCCAGGCCTCCGTGGAGGCGTCGTCTCCTCCGCTCACGGCGCTGGAGGAGCTCAAGGCCGAGGCCTGAGCCCGCAAAAGAATCGGGGAGGAGCCGCCCCCAGCGACTCCTCCCCGACGAACTCTCCCTGCCCACTTCCCCCGAAGTGTTACTGCCCCCGTTCAGCACATCCCCTGCTCGAAACTGTCTGCCCCGTCCCGCCCGTCCAACCCCGCCCCCCCCCCCCCCCCCCCCCCCCCCCCCCCCCCCCCCCCCCCCCCCCCCCCCCCCCCCCCCCCCCCCC
>Ga0081606_1000087_pt1 | contig 67970 bp, 59 predicted proteins | sample EareggfetidaYelm_FD_71127 | JGI IMG/M metagenome (GOLD analysis project Ga0081606, IMG submission 71127) | Earthworm egg capsule microbial community from the University of Washington, USA - E. fetida Yelm (SPADES assembly) (version 2) | ecosystem: Host-associated > Annelida > Reproductive system...
AAAGCAAACCTGATCATTACCAAACCGATTAGTTCGTATTACCAGTTGCCGTATGCGTTTGGGAGTAATTTAATTGATGCTGTTATTTTAGAAGGAAAACTGCTGTAGTCAATGCTTATATATCCTTAAATATTCCGTTGTTCAAAAGCAGTGTGTAAATAAAATTTCCCTCGACTGCGCTCGGAATGACAACTCGTTTCTTTTAGGAAATGGTTTGAGGGCTATTTTTTTATAAAATATTGTATGAGAACAGCCTTTGTCAGCCCGAGCGCAGTCGAGGGCTATCAAATGTAAATTTGAAACGACATTCCGATTTTAAGACAAAACCTTTACGCATAAAAAAACTCCCGACGTTCATCGGGAGTTTTCATTTTATAAAAATTTGATTCTTATCTTAAGCTGAAGCTTGATTTAGAAACCAATTCGCCTTTGTCGAAAACATTTACGAAATAAGTCCCTTTTTCAAAGTCGCTACCCGGTAAATCCTGAGTCACCTGAACTGGTTTTCCTTCGTAATTTACATTCGTCAAAAAGCTGTACGTTAAGGTTTGATCTCCAAAAGACTCGGTTTTCTTTTCACCCAATACATTGTTTTTCGCATCGATTACCTGTACATAATAGGTCCTTTCTCCTGCTTTTGCTACAGCATTTTCAGAAATGGTAAAGCTGATTTTTAAGATATCGGCTTTTCTTGCTTTTTCAGTAGAAACCTGTTTTCCAGAACTTCTGAGTTTGTAAGCAGCAGTCTGAAGGTTTGAAATGGTAAGTTTTGACGCTTTTTCAACCGTTTTAGACAACTCTTCGTTTTGACCGACTAATACTTCGTTGTATTTTTTGGCTTCACCTAAAACCATTACGGTACTGTCTCTTTCTACAGTTAACGTAGCGTTGTTCTTTTTCAAAACTTCATTTTCAGCAACAAGTGCTTCCCATTTTTTCTGAAGAACATTATATTGGTTTCTGTATTTGCTTAATGAAGCGACATCCCCTTTTGATTTTTTCAAATCTGCCATCAGGTTGACTACTTTTTCTCTTTCTGCGATGAGTTCGTCAGACATTGAGGTATTTTCTGCAATCGCAGCATCGTAAGTGGCTTTTAGTGCTTCGAGGTCTTTCATTACAGAAGCTTTCTCAGTCACTACAGTTTCAACTTTGCTTTCCAATGCTTTCGCATCAGAGGTCATTTTGAAAATGTATACTAAACTTCCCACCAATAGCACTGCTAATATGGCAATTATTGCTTTGAGATTTGAATTACTTTTTTGATTTTCCATAAAGAATTGATTTTGATATGTTTTAACAAATTTAAATTATTAATATTTTACAACACTCAAATTAACGTAATTTTATCCGAAAAATTATATTTTTGGGACTTAAAATATTTTTATGGAAAAGTTAGTGCCGTTTTACATCAGCGACCTCGCAAAGATTACGAACCACAGAAGCGGCGAGATTAAATTCGGCGAAAAAATGCTGACGATTCCGAAAAATACCGACGTATTAACTTACATAAAAGAATGCGATGCCAAATATGTGATTTTCGGAATCCCTGAAGACATAGGCGTTCGCGCAAATTTTGGTCGCCCCGGAGCGGCGTCCGCATGGAACAGCGCGATTAAAAGCATTGCCAACATTCAACACAACCGTTTTTGCAAAGGCAGCCAGATTTTAGTGCTAGGGCAATTGGACGTAACCGTTGAAATGGAAGCCGCGAAACAACTCGATTTTTACAACATCAGCCACCGCCAGGAATTTAGTAAACTGGTGGAAAGCATCGATAAAGAAGTCGCGCATATTGTTTCCAATATTATTCTGGCAGGAAAAACACCGATTATCATTGGCGGAGGCCACAACAATGCTTACGGCAATATTAAAGGTACGGCTTTAGCCAAAGGAAAACCTGTCAATGCCGTCAATTTTGATGCGCATTCCGACTTCAGGATTCTTGAAGGGCGCCATAGCGGCAACGGATTTTCATATGCTTACGAAGAAGGCTTTCTCAAAAAATATTTCATCTTCGGATTGCACGAAAATTACACTTCTAAAAACGTGCTCGACATCATCAAAAAAATTGAAGACCGCGTGCGTTTTAATACCTACGATGAAATTTCAATCCGAAAGGAAAAAAACTTTGAAAACGAATTGTTCGAAGCTTTTCACTTCATCAAAAACGACGCCTACGGAATCGAGATCGATCTCGACGCCATTCCCAACATCGCCAGCAGCGCCATGACCATGAGCGGCTTTTCGATTGAACAACTGCGCCAGTTTGTAAACCATTTCGGAAAACATGAAAATGCCGCTTACCTGCACATTTGCGAAGGCGCACCCGATTTAGGAGAAGAAAAAAACAACCATCTGATTGGAAAACTCATCGGTTATCTCGTAACTGATTTTATCAAAGCACATGCTGAACTATAAGTTTTTACGTTAACTATCACTGCATTCCGACATCTGAATTATTAAACCTATCTTTGCAAAAAAATTTGCCGACGATGGCAAATTGTAATGCACCTTTATTTTATGTTATTCGAAGATTTATCACTTTCTAAAAGTATCCAAAAAGCCGTATTTGAGTTAGGCTATACACAACCCACTCCCATTCAGGAACAAGCGATCCCGATCGTATTGGCTGGACAGGACATGATTGGCTGCGCACAAACCGGAACCGGAAAAACCGCAGCATTCGCCATTCCGATCATTCACCAATTGCACCGCATTGTCGGTTCGTCTAAAAAATCAAAGCAAATCCGGGCACTTGTGGTAACACCTACGCGTGAACTTGCCGTGCAGATTGGCCAGAATTTTGACGAATATGGAAAATATACGAATTTGACGCAACTGACCATTTTTGGTGGCGTTTCCCAAATTCCGCAAGTCGATGTATTGCGAAAAGGCGTTGACATCCTGATTGCGACTCCGGGCCGTTTACTCGATTTGCACAAACAGGGTTTCATCGATCTTGATCATTTACATGTTTTGGTTTTGGATGAAGCTGATCAGATGCTTGACATGGGTTTTGTAAATGATGTCAAAAAAATTGTGAAGCTTACGCCAAACAACCGCCAGACATTGTTATTTTCTGCAACGATGCCAATTGCCATCCGTGAATTGGCTGAAATGTTCCTTAAAGATCCTGCAACAGTAACCGTTTCTCCCGTTTCATCGACAGCAGAAAATGTTGAACAACGTATTTATTTTGTTGAAAAAGGCGAAAAAAGAAATTTGTTGTACCATTTGATCCGCAATGAAAAATTATCTGATTTGCTGGTTTTTTCGCGTACGAAACACGGTGCAGACAATATCGTAAAAGCACTTCGCAAAAAAGGCGTTCCTGCCGAAGCGATTCACGGCGACAAATCACAAGCCGCAAGACAACGCGTTTTGGATGCGTTTAAAGCGAAAGAAGTGGGTGTTTTAGTAGCGACTGATATTGCAGCGCGCGGCATCGATATTGACCAATTGCCTTTTGTAGTGAATTTTGACCTGCCGAATATTCCCGAGACTTATGTACACCGCATCGGAAGAACCGGTCGTGCCGGAAACGGCGGCATCGCAATTTCTTTTTGTGGCAAAGACGAACATCCGTACTGGAAAGACATCCAAAAATTGATAAAAGTGGAAGTCGAAACCATTTCAGACCATCCGTATCCATGGCATGCCGGAAGTCCGGACGAAGAAGTGGTTGCAGCGCCTGAGAAAAATTCGAACAGAAGCGGCGGTGCACACAAATCGCGTAAATCGGCGCAATCAAAACAGAATAAGAAACGCTGGTATTAAAATACTTTGACAAGTTTTTAGCCACTAATTTATTTGTGAATTAGTGGCTATTCTTTTTGTACGTTTCTGCCTTTTGAAATCTGGCTGTTGATGATTTGGAACATTTTTACAGGTTCAAACGGTTTGATGATGATATCATTAATTCCGGATGAAATCGACTCTTCAGTGATTTCTTCCTTATCAAATGCGGTCAAAGCCACAACTGGAGTCGTAATCCCTTTGGCACGTAATCTTCGTGTGGTTTCAAAACCGTTAATGATCGGCATGTTGATATCCATCAGGATGATATCATATTTCTTTTTGTCGAGTAAATCGAGCGCCTGAAGCCCATCTTCTACAACATCGCATTTAAAATTGTTTTTTTCTAAGATCTTCTTTGTAACCATCTGGTTGATTTTATTATCTTCTACAACTAAAATGGTAAAAATCTGGCTTGAAGTCAGGTCGACTTCTATGTTATTAATGATTTCGCGTGTTTTTTGTTCGTCGGCTTCAAAGCCTATGGTAAACGTGAAGGTCGTTCCTTCATTGAGTTTGCTCTCTAAATGAATTTCGCTTTTGAATAATTCTATGAGCCTTTTTACGATGGCCAATCCGAGCCCGGTTCCTTGGTAATCATCGTCTTTACGCCCGATTTGCACAAATTTGTCGAATATTTTTTCCTGGTCGCTTTTGGCAATTCCAACCCCATTGTCACTGACTTTAAATTCAATATAATGGCATTCGTTGATGATGCGTATTTGCTTTGCGGCAATAGTAACTTCCCCTTTTTTGGTAAATTTCAATGCATTACTTGCCAGATTCATTAATATTTGTGCAAGCCTGAGTTTGTCACCTATCAGGAATTCCGGAATATCCTGATCAATTTCGATGATCATTTTATTTTCATTCTTGTTTGCTATAAATTGTAACGAGCTTGTAACAGTGTTGATTTCATCTGAAATATTGAAAGCCAGTGTTTCAAGGATCACCCTTTTTTCTTCAATTTTATTGATTTGCAAAATGTCGTTTACCAATGACAATAGGTAGCGCGCTGAAAATTTAAGCGAATTCAGGTGCGGACTTTCAGCCAATTCTTTGTGTTCGTCGAGAATCATATTTGTAATTCCAACCACTCCGTACAAAGGCGTTCGCAATTCGTGGCTTATTGTGGAAACAAATTGTGTTTTGAGGCGCGAAGCTTCTTCCGCACGTTGATTGGCTACGACGAGGTCTTCATTTACGAGTGTAAGATCGGCATTAGCCTTCTTTTTGAAGTTATTATTTTTGTAAAGCGTATAAAGGAGCAACAGCAATACTAAAACTGCAATAACAAAAAGAATTACGATAATACGTGATTTTTTCAGGCTTAATGACTGCGCCGCTTTTTCATTTTCAATTTTGCCTATAGCACGCTTGTATTCATCAATTTCAAGGTTGACACCTTCAACATCAGCCTTTTTTAGTTTTTCAGAATCATAAATATCATCTTTGAGTTCGTCATATAAAGCCAAATAACGATATGCTCTTTTATAATCATTTATCTTTAGTAAAAATTTAGAATATTCTTCATAAGTGTAAGCAAGATCGGCTTTCTCGTTCATTTTTTTAGCCAGGCCAATCGCTTTTGCAAAGAAATATTCGGCTTTTTCATTCTGTCCTTTATAACCGTAGAAAGAACCGTTTAACATGTTGAGGAAAACAATGGTTCCGTTTCCGCCGAATTTTTCGTGGTGTTTATTGATGTATTGCAGATAAGGATAGCCTTTTTCATATTTACCGTTTTCAAAATAACCCAATGCAATATTGAGGTTTGTGAGCACTAATTTTGAAGTATCGGCAGTTCTTTCGGCATATTCTATAGATTTTTTGTAGTATTCGATTCCCTTGTCATATTCTTTTTTTTCGAAGAAATACATGTTGCCAAGGTTGTTGTTAAGCCAGCCTTTTATGCTGTCGTTATTGGTTCTGGCAGCATAAAATAAAGCTTTTTTATAATTAAAGATGGCTTTATCTGATTCTGACAATTCATCAAAATTACCCGCAATGGTATTGTATGCAGTAGCGATCAGGTAATCGTCATTAATTGAAATGGCTTGTTTAAGCGCCTCTCTGGAGTACAGCAACGATTCTTTAAATTTGTACTCGTTTAAATAATCATCTGCCTTATCAGTGAGTTTGAGTATGTCTTTTTTATCATAAGGCTGCGTTTGTCCAAAGGATAGACCAGAATAAAAAAAGATGACAAGTAAGATTATTCTTATTTGAGACATGGAACCTTATAGCTTTAGCCAAATATACATTTAATACTAAAACAAAATCCCGACGATTGCCGGGATTTTTTGTTTTTTTTAGTTTCGTATGAGTTTTCTGTATTTTATACGTTTGGGCGTTAAATCTCCGCCTAAACGTTTCTTTTTATTTTCTTCATAATCAGAAAAACCACCTTCAAAATAATACACTTCAGAATTGCCTTCGAAAGCCAAAATGTGCGTACAAATCCTGTCCAAAAACCAACGGTCGTGTGAAATGACTACGGCACAACCTGCGAAATTTTCAAGCCCTTCTTCTAAAGCACGTAAGGTGTTAATATCCAAATCATTCGTAGGCTCATCCAGCAAAAGTACGTTGCCTTCTTCTTTTAAAGTCATCGCCAAATGCAACCTGTTGCGTTCTCCTCCAGAAAGTGTCGACACTTTTTTATTCTGGTCGCTTCCGCCAAAATTAAAACGGCTCAGGTATGCTCGTGAATTCACCTGGCGTCCGCCCATCATTATAAGTTCCTGCCCGTCGCAGAAATTTTCCCAAATGGATTTTTCCGGGTTGATATTCGAATGCGATTGATCTACATAAGCGATTTTTACGGTTTCTCCGATCGTAAATTCTCCGGCATCAGGTTTTTCCTCGCCCATGATCATACGGAAAATGGTTGATTTACCGGCTCCGTTCGGCCCGATGATACCAACAATTCCGGCTTGTGGCAAAGTAAAATTCAGGTTGTCGTATAGTAATTTCTCTCCGAAAGCCTTTGAAACGCCTTTGGCTTCTATCACATTCGTACCCAAACGCGGCCCGTTCGGGATGTAGATCTCGAGGTTTTCGTCGAGTTGTTTCTGGTCTTCATTTAACAATTTGTCATAATTCTGCAAACGTGCTTTTTGCTTCGTTTGCCTGCCTTTTGCCCCTTGGCGAACCCAGTCTAACTCGCGTTCTAAAGTTTTTCTTCTTTTAGAAGCCACTTTTTCCTCAAGTGCCATCCTGCTTGATTTTTGGTCGAGCCAAGAGGAATAATTTCCTTTCCACGGAATGCCTTCGCCCCTATCCAATTCCAAAATCCATCCCGCTACATTGTCAAGGAAATAACGGTCGTGTGTTACGGCGATTACCGTTCCTGCATATTGTGACAAATGCTGCTCGAGCCACAGCACGCTTTCAGCATCCAAGTGATTCGTTGGCTCATCAAGTAGCAATACGTCAGGTTGTTGCAACAATAAACGGCACAAAGCCACGCGCCTTTTTTCCCCGCCTGACAATACTTTGATTGGCGTATCGCCTTCCGGAGTTCTTAAAGCATCCATCGCAATTTCGAGTTTGGTGTCGAGTTCCCACGCACCTGAAGCGTCGATTTTATCCTGAAGATCGGCTTGTCGGTCCATCAGTTGCTGCATTTTATCAGCGTCTTCATAAACTTCCGGCAATCCGAACATGTCGTTGATTTTGTTGAATTCGTCAAGAATCGCAACCGTTTCAGCAACGCCTTCGCGAACGACTTCAATAACGGTTTTATTTTCGTCTAATTTTGGTTCCTGTTCCAGATAACCTACGGTATATCCGGGAGCGAAAACCACATCGCCCTGATAATTTTTATCTTCACCTGCAATGATTTTTAGCAGCGATGATTTTCCCGAACCGTTGAGTCCGAGGATACCGATCTTGGCACCGTAGAAAAAACTCAGGTAAATGTCTTTCAGTACTTGTTTATTCGTGCTCGAATAGGTTTTGCTTACGCGTGACATCGAAAAGATGACCTTTTTATCGTCTGACATATATATATATTGTTTTGTTATTGAAATTCGAAGCGAATAAACACTCCTTAATATGCTTGCAAATATAGTCGTAAATAAAAACAATGCAAAAAGGTTCGCGATAGAATCACCCGAATCTGCAAAGTAAAATCAAGAATGTCTGATTGGGGTCAAAAGGAAAGCCAGTTTGTTCCCAGCCCTGTTCCATCACCTCCCAAAACCCGGCTCATGCCTTTAGCGCCTCAAAAATGGTGTTTTATACTGCGTTTGATACGTTCTGAGCTCGGATCAATACGTTCTATACCGCGTTTAATACGTTCTAAACTCCGATTGATACGTTAGTAGACGTATTCCAATACGTTCCAGACCGGGCATGATACGTTAGCAACGTAGTAAATGGCGTTAACAAACGTATTTTGATACGTGCGCAAGGTATCAAACGGGCTTTATGGACGTATTAATATACGTGGAAGACGTATAAAACGGAGTTCAGGACGGATTCATTGGCGTTTTTGAAAGGGATTCCGATCTGCAGCGCAGGAGTGTTTTAGTATTAAAAAAAGCAGGCAAACCAAAATGATCTGCCTGCTCTCCAACAAAAAGAAATAATTAAAACTAAATAATGAAACTTTTATTTCCAGCCGCCGCCGAGGGCACGGTACAATTCGACATCGGCGTTGAGCCTGGCTCTTTTGAGCGAAGCCAATTCGAGTTCGCTTTGCAGCAGATTCCCTTGCGCCGTAATGACCTCAAGATAATTCGCCATACCGTTTTTAAACAGCATATTCGCATTTTTAACCGCCAGCTGTAAAGTCACAACTCTTGATGAAACAATACTTTGCTGTAGTTTTAATTTTTCAGTGCTGACCAATGCATCCGAAACTTCTCCAACTGCCACCAATACCGTTTGCCTGAAACCAATTACCGCTTTTTCTCTTTCAATTTTGGCGATTTCATACTGGCTTTTCAGTTTCCGCTTTTGAAGCAATGGTTGTGTCAAACTTCCGGCAATGGTCCCGAAAAGGGAAGCCGGCATCGTAAACCAGTTGCTGATTTCGAATGTATTTAATCCGGCGGACGCAGTGATATTCAACGCTGGGTACATGCCCGCTTTTGCGATTCCTGTACGTGCATTGGCAGCTTGCAATTGATGTTCGGCATTTTTTACATCGGGTCTTCCTGATAATAATTTTGATGGAATTCCGGCCGCCGCTTCTTCATGCAAAACAATAGAATTGATATTTGCAGCGCGTTTTTTCGCACCCGGAAAAGTACCCGCCAGTAAACTCAACGTCGTTTCCTGAATATTGATTTCACGTTCGAGCTGCGGAATCAGTTGCGCTGCTACGAATCGTTGCGCTTCGGCCTGCTGAATGCCCAGTGAAGTGACCTGCCCCGAATCGTACTGCAATTTAATTACGAAAAGCGTACTGTCATTCAACGCCAGGTTTTTCTTTGCAATTGCGAGTTGTGCATCAAGCATCAACAGGTTGTAATAACCCTTAGAAACCGTAGCGACGATTGTAGTTTGCAGTGCTTTTTTCGCTTCAGTGGTTTGTAAATACCGCGCCAGCGCTTCTTTTTTCTGGCTGCGGATTTTTCCCCAGATATCGGCTTCCCATGACAAACCGATCGCTGCGTTGTAATCGTCTATGTGTTTTTGACCGGAAAGTGCGGCGAGATTTTGTCCGTTGAAACTATTGTCTGAAGGGTTTGACGACGATGCGCCAACCTGTAAATTCAATTCCGGTACGTTGTTCCATTTGGATTGTTTCAATTGCCAATTCGCCGCTTCAATATTTTTCTGTGCAATTTGGAGGTCATTATTGCGTACGACTGCACTGTCAATTAATTGTACCAATGATTCTTCAGTAAAGAATTGCTTCCATTCGAGACTGCCGATATTGGTTGTGTCCGTGGTAATTGCATTCCTGTAAGCCAGTGGTACAGCATCCGTAGGTGTTTCAATGTCTTTCGAAACGTTACAAGCTGTAAAAACCGTCAGCAACAGCAATAAGGCAATATAATAAATTTGTGTTTTCATTTTGATATTAAAATTAAGCTGCCGCGACATTTTCAGTGGCTACTTCTAATGATTTTTTGCTGATTTTTTCATGCAGGAATTGGAATACAATGAACAACACCGGAATGATAAACAATCCGAGAATGACACCCGAAACCATTCCACCTGCCGCACCGATACTAATCGAATGGTTCCCCATAGCCGATGGGCCTTTTGCGCTCATCATTGGCACCAGCCCAACTACAAATGCGAGTGAAGTCATAATAATCGGACGCAATCGCAACTTTGCCGCTTCCATCGAAGCTGCAAGGATTGATTTACCGGCTTTTCGGCGTTGTGATGCATATTCTACAATCAGGATCGCATTTTTGGCGAGTAAGCCAATGAGCATTACGAGCGCGACCTGTACATAAATATTGTTTTCAATTCCGGTCAGGCCGATAGCGACAAATACTCCGAAAATTCCGGTTGGGATCGATAATATCACGGCCAGCGGGAGAATGTAACTTTCATATTGTGCTGCAAGTAAAAAGTAAATAAACAACAGCGACAGGATGAAAATGACAGCTGATTGTCCGCCGGAAGACAATTCTTCCTTCGTCATTCCGGAGAATTCGAATGCAAAGCCTGACGGCAAATGCTGCGCCGCTACTTCTTCAACAGCACGGATCGCATCACCCGAACTGTAACCCGGTTTTGCCATTGCCGTAACACTCATAGAGTTGAACAAATTGTATCGAGATGCCGTTTCCGGACCATATACGCGTTTGAGTTTGACCAAAGTATTGATCGGAACCATTTCACCCAATCGGTTTTTGACAAAAATGCCATCCATAGCCGACGAATTTGTTCTTGACTCCTGCTCTGCCTGAACCATGACGCGGTAATATTTTCCGAAACGGTTAAAATCTGAAGCCTGTGCGCTACCAAAATACGCCTGCATCGTTTGCAAAACATCTTTAACGTTCACGCTTAATTGTTCGGCTTTAACATCGTCAACCTCCATATCGTATTGCGGATAATCGGCTTTGAATGGTGTAAAGGCAAATGCAATTTCGGGGCGTTTCATCAATTCACCGATGAATTTATTCCCAACTTCACTAAATTTGGTCAAGTTGCCGCCTGTTTTGTCCTGCAATACAATATCCAAACCGTCGACATTGCTGAAACCCGGAACGGTCGGGAACGTAAATACGAAGAAATTCGCACCTTTGATTGCGGATAATTTTCCGCGAACCTCATCCATGATCGCATTGATATCTTTGATTTTCCCGCGTTCTTTTGCAGGTTTTAATAAGATGAATGTGACTCCGGAGGACGGACTTGAAGATTGTGTCAATAAGTTGAATCCCGACAATCCCATCAAGGTTTTTTTGGATTCCATTCCGGATAACGCGGTTTCGGCTTCTTTGATGACTTTAGTCGTTCTTTCAAGCGAAGCGCCTGCTGGCATTGATAGCGAAATGGCGATAAATCCCTGATCTTCTGACGGAATAAATCCTGTTTTCGTGGTTTTTACCATAAAAATTGTCGCAGCAATAACGACTGCCAATCCGCCAAGGCTGACCCATTTGTAACGTACGAGAAATCTTAAACTTCCCATATATTGGTTGGTCATTTTGTCAAAACCTTTGTTGAAACCGATGAAGAACTTTTGTTTGAACGTCCTTTTTTCGGCTTCAGCCAAAGGATGGGTATGGTTGTCTTTGAGGAATAATGCTGCCAGTGCAGGACTCAACGTTAATGCGTTCACAGCGGAAATCACGATCGCAATCGCCAGTGTAAAAGCAAATTGTCTGTAAAAAACGCCGGTCGATCCATCCATAAAACCGACAGGTAAAAATACAGCTGCCATGACCAAGGTAATTGAAATGATCGCGCCCGTAATTTCGCTCATCGCCGATGTGGTCGCTGCTTTTGGCGACAGGCCGCGGTGTTCCATCTTCGCATGTACGGCTTCGACGACGACAATCGCATCATCGACGACAATTCCGATGGCGAGCACTAAGGCAAAAAGCGTTAATAAGTTGATCGAAAATCCGAACAGCGACATAAAAAAGAACGTTCCTAAAATCGCTACCGGAACGGCAATCGCCGGAATCAGTGTCGAACGGAAATCCTGCAGGAATAAAAACACGACTAAAAATACAAGTATGAACGCTTCGATTAAAGTCGTGACAACTTGTGCGATGGATTGGTCTAACGAATCTTTGGTGTTGTACAAAATCAGGTATTTCACGCCTTTCGGGAAATCCTTTTCGGCTTTTTCCATCAGTTTGGCCACGGCAATCTGGATTTCATTGGCATTCGAACCTGCTAGTTGCATGGTAGCGATGTTCACGCCTGGTTTTCCATTGGTACGCGTGTAATTGCCGTAAGTGTAGGCGCCGAATTCGATTTTTGCAACATCTTTTAATCTTAAGACCGAACCGTCATTATTGGATCTGATGACGATATTTTCATATTCGGTTGGTTTATTGAGTTTCCCTTTGTATTTGATCACATATTCAAATGCTTCTTTACTGCTTTCACCGAATTTTCCGGGAGCGGCTTCGAGGTTTTTGTCCTGAATGGCCGCCATCACTTCTTTTGGCGTTAAATTATAAGTCGCCATTTGTGATGGATTGAGCCATACGCGCATCGAATAATCTTTATTACCACCAAAAATCAATGATTGTCCAACGCCCTGAATCCTTTTGATTTCAGGAATGATGTTGATCTGGGCATAATTTGCCAGGAACGTTTGGTCATACATTTTTTCATCTTCAGAATACATATCGACGACCATCAGCAAACTGTTTTGTTGCTTGGCTGTTGTGATTCCGGCCTGAACCACTTCTGACGGCAATTGGCTTGTAGCCTGTGAAACGCGGTTTTGAACATTTACAGCCGCCTGGTTCGGATCGGTTCCGAGTTTGAAATAAACAGTAATTACGAGCGAGCCATCATTACTCGCAGTCGAACTCATATAACTCATGTTTTCGACCCCGTTGATCGATTCTTCTAGTGAAGGCGCCACAGACCGCAGCACGGTTTCAGCATTCGCACCCGGATACATTGCGGTTACCTGAACAGCCGGCGGTGCGATATCGGGAAACATTTGCAACGGCAATTTATAGAGTCCGAGGACGCCGACAATGACCAGTAAAATAGAAATTACTGTGGCCAGAACCGGCCGGTCAATAAACTTTTTGAACATTTCTTTTTGTCTTTATTTTTGTATAATTATTTTTTTGCTAGGATTTTCGGGCTGGCTTCGGGAACGATGACAGTACCTTCCTGCAGGTTTTCAAAACCTTTGAATACGATGCGATCACCGGTTTTTACGCCGTCCTGAACTAAGTAATCTGTACCGCTTTTTCCAAGAATAATGATGGGTTGTTTGCTGACTTTGTTGTTTTTATCAACCGTAAAGACAAAAACCTTATCTTGGATTTCAACAGTCGCTTCCTGAGGAACGACGATGGAATTTTCATGTGCGATACTGAGCCTGACTTTTCCTGTATTTCCGGAACGCAGCAATCCTTTGGCATTTGGAAATGTGGCGCGAAGTGTAATCGCACCGGTGTTTTTGTCAAATTGGCCATCGACCATATCGATACGCCCTTTTTCTGCATAGATCTTATTGTCTGCCAATTCTAAGGTTACCGGTGGCAGGTTTTTGATTTTTTCATTAAGTGAATTTCCTGAATATTGTTCACGGAAGTTGATAAAATCGGTTTCCCCTAAAGAAAAATAAGCATAAACTTCATGCACATCAGACAGTTTTGTCAATGGTTCAGGATCAGTTGCTGAAATCAGGCTGCCTTGTTTTTTCGGCAATCGTCCGATATAACCGCTGACCGGAGCCGTAATCAAAGTGTAACCGAGATTGATTCTTGCCGAAGCCGCCATGGCTTTAGACTGATCGACATTTGCAGCAGCGATTTTGTAGGCCGCTTTCGCCGATTTCAATTGGAACTCAGAAACCACTTTATTTTGCACCAATGGCGTGAGTTTGTCAATTTCGAGTTGAGCATTGATCAGCGCCGCTTCAGCCGAATGTTGGTTTGCCAATGCATTGTTGAGTTGTTCGCGGTAAGGCTGTTCGTTGATTTTAAACAACGGCACACCTTTATTAACAAATGTACCTTCGTCAACATACACTCTTTCGAGGTTGCCGCTCACTTGCGGACGGATTTCAAGATCGACAGTTCCTTGTATCGAAACCGGATATGAAGCATCGGTAGCAACCGTTCCGCCACCAATGGTCAAAACCGGGAGCGATGGCGGTGGTGGCGCAGCTGCAACAGCAGCTTCCGAATCGGTGAATGCAAAACCGATGGTTAAAATAATGATGATCAGCAAGGTGCCGATAATTGGGAATGGACTTTTTAAAAGATTTCTCATGGTAATTAGGATTATTGAATGTTATGGTTTTGTTTTACTTAATTAAATTACTTAACGATGTTAAGTAATTGATCAAAAAAAGCCCTATTGAATGTATTCATTTAAAAGCTATCTTTTATTTTACATTTATAAACTACTTAACGCCGTTAAGTAATTGGCTCTAAAAAAAGGCATCACTGCCTTTTGAATTTTTATTTCTAAACCGGTATTTGAATGGACCGGATAATGCCGCCGATTGCGTCTTTCAAAATTTGTTCGTTGATGCTCTCGCTGAGTCCGGTGCTTGTAATGTTGATGGATACGAGTCCGTGAATTACAGAAAAAAACGTGAAATATTTTTGCTTTACCACTTCTTCTGAAGGTTGGCTTTCGGTCATTAAATCCCGAATCACTGATGTAAAAAGCCTGTATGGCGTTTCCCCTTCCGAACAGCGTTGCATACAACAAGTCATTTCAACGCCAAACATAACCTGATACATTTCTTTGTCTAAAAATGCAAATTGCCAGTACGCCATCCACATATCTTCGAGTTGCCTGGCCGGATCTGTGTGTGCAGCTCTCGCGGCTTCGAGCATTTTGATCAGCGTAACAAAACCCTTTTTTGTCAGTTCTTGGAGAATGGCTTCTTTATTGGAAAAATATTCGTAGATAATTGGAGCGGTATATTCGATACGATCTGCAATTTTACGCATGCTCAGTCCTTGCCAACCTTCTTCTTTTACAATACCATACGCAGCATCAAGAATATTCTTTCTTGTTTCTTCTTTTTGTCTGAGAATCCTGTCTTTGCTTGCCATAAATTTAAAGCATTAAATTACTTAACACCGTTAGGCAAATGTAAGTATAAAAATACTGTAGCAGCCAAAATTATAAATCATTTTTCTCTATTGAATGATATTCAAAACAAATAACTCTTGTTAAACCCTGCCTTTCAATGAGTTAAAAACCCAAGCATTAGCTAAAAAACCTACACCAGTAGCTCCAAATCCCCAGCCTGCGACATCATTATACCTGAAAGCACCAAGCGATATGAGAACCAATCCCATAATTACCATTATAAAAGTAGCCCATCCAAGGACTGTATTTTTATTCATCATCGACATTATTGTGGTTTTTTTTGTGTGACAAATATCGTTAAATTATTTGGTTTATATTCAATTGAAAACCTTAACAAGCATTTCTTTGAGTAAATCGTGTTGCGACATTCCGTTCGCTCCGACACCTTTGCTTTTTACATCAATATCACGAAGCGTGGCGACGATCTGGCTCACTTTTTTCATTGGATAATGGCGCAATGCCACATCGTAATCTTTCAAAAAGTACGGATTGACTTTGAGTACGGATGCGACATTTTTAGGGTTTTTATCTTTTAATCCGTGGTATTGCAACAGTTGCAGAAAAAAACCAAAGACCAGGCTGGTCGTAACCACCATCGGGTTGTCTTTTGGATTGTCTGCAAAATATTGTGCGATCTGATATGCTTTGAGTTGGTTGCGTTCGCCAAGTGCTTTTCGCAATTCAAATACATTGTAATCTTTGCTAAAACCGATGTTTTCTTCGATATGTTTGGCTGAAATCGTACTGCCTTTAGGCAAAACAATCTGCAATTTTTCGAGTTCGTTGTTGATTTTGCTTAGATCCGTTCCTAAGAATTCTACGAGCATCGCCGACGCTTTGGGCTCAATAGTAAAACCTTTTCCGGATAAAACCCGCTTGATCCACTCGCCTACCTGATTATCGTAGAGTTTTTTGCTTTCGTAGACCAAGCCGTTTTTTTCGAGCAATTTGGTTACCTTTTTACGCTTGTCGAGCGTCTTATATTTGTAGCAAAACACCAAAACCGTGGTAGGCATCGGGTTCTCGGCATAACTTTCTATTTTGTCTATGGTTTTGACCAAATCCTGGGCTTCACGAACGATTACGACTTGCCTTTCGGCCATCATCGGATACCGTTTGCAGGTCGAAATGATGTCTTCCATCGACACATCGCGGCCGTACAAAACCGTTTGATTAAATCCTTTTTCTTCTTCCGACAGGATGTTCTGATCGATATAATCGGACAATTTGTCAATATAATACGGCTCCTCGCCCATCAGGAAATAAATGGGTTTGATGTTGCCGTTTTTGATATCGTTTACAATTTTTAAAACTTCGTCCACAGGGTTTGGTTGATTTTATTCGGATTCCAAAAATAATACTTTAATCCCACAATTGCACAAATAAAAAAGCTCCGGACTACCACGACCGGAGCTTTTCACTCACTCAAAAAAATAAAACACTATAAACTTCTAAATGCTGGTGTATTCGTAGGCTATTGTGGTTAAACTTCCACTATTGATGACACTTTTCGTTAAATAGTTACTTTCGTTGAAGGTGTTTTCGAATGAAAGCTGAACTGTTCCAGAATTCTTGATCTCTTTCATTGGTTTTTTTCCGGCAAAATACAGCAAGTAGGTATCACCTGTCAATGCCGCCAAAAGGTGTGTTGACATGTTGGCATGTATCATAGGGCCAAATTTTCCGGTTTCGTAAAATACATCAGATGGTGGCGCACTTACAATGTCACCGTCTTCATCCAATGAAAAAACGGTACTGTTAAATGTATACGTACGGGTTGCTTCATTGTAAGACACTGGCAGCGTATCATCGCCTGCACTCACAGAAACCAACCTGTTCTGGTCATTGTAAGCCAGTGCATAAACAATTGGTGTTCCCGTAGTTGCAACCGTCATGGTACTCATCAATTCTTTCTGATTGTAAGTCAAACTCACCGTTCTTGTAGAGGAACCTGTCGTTTGGATGCTTTGAATGCGCCTGTTGCTGTCATAGCTAAAATTGTATACCATGGTTGATGAACCTGAGGTTAATGAAATTTTGCTCGCAACCGGTAACGCTTTTGGTGCATCTTGCCCTTTGTCATCATCGCTACACGATAGTGTAAATAATGCCGCTGTAAATAATAAAATGATTTTTTTCATGATTTTGTATTTTTTGTTTGTACAAATGTCAACATTCCGTATGGGTCTTCCAATGGCTTATATACGAACAGCTGTTTAAATAGACGAATGGCTGTTTACAATTGGATGTAATGAAATTCACTAATATATTCCTCTCCGTTAAAAAAAGGTTCGCCGATGCTTTTAATCACATAATTTTCAGCGTCAAATAAATTTTGATAGGTATAAGTTCGGGTTAATCCCATTTCTAAATATTGATCCGATTTTACAACTTTACCCGACAAATAGGTTGCAAGCGCAACATGATCGGGCAATGCCAAAGCCATATATATCCCAATTCGATTGGTGTTTGCCAATGCTCCGGTGCCGCTGTCATAAATTACAGTATATTCGCTCATAACAGTATTCCCGTCATAACTGATCATTTTTGTGATTTGCTCATCGGCATCGACAAAGAGTTTGTATTTAAAAGAGGAACCCACTGTGGTTAGGAAATAAGATTGTTCAGCGGCATTATACGTTACATTTTTTTGTTCGGTATTGACTGTAATTTTATTAATTTTTCCGTTTGTATCGTAGGTAAAACCGCATACTTTATCGCCAAATTCAGAATCAGAATAGTCGAGTATCGAAATTTTGTCGCCGTTATAAGCAAAATCGAAAACCTCCCCATAAGAAAGTGAAATGTTCTGGACTCTTCTACTGCTGTCATATTTTATGGTGGTTAAAGACCCGTCGCTGCTTGTAATCTTTTCGAGCATTTTTGCTTTTGGAACAGGCACTTTGTCATCATCTGAACAGGAAAATGCGGCACAGGCAATCAGTAGTATTAGTATTTTTTTCATGGTGTTTTATTTTAAGGTTAATCGTTATTAATTAGTCGGAAAACTCGAATATTTGATTGTCATTTCAGCAGTACGATCCGGATGGGCCGGTTGCGTACTCACGCTTTTAATTGGAAAACCGTTTGCGTCAAGCGTATGTGCCATCTTAATGACCACTTCACCACCTACTGAGATTTGCTCCATTGAAGAATAGCCGCCGCTGTACATAAATATGCCGTCGATAAAGAAATTAATCAGGTTCATGTTTGTTCCGCCAATGTTCCGGAAAACACCCGGCATATCAGTGTATTCGATCGTTGTAGTACCAATTGAAGCAATATCGCCGTTTGCAGTAAAACCCATATCACCAAGACCTTCTATAGTGTAGGTTTGCGTAGTTTCATTGTAGGTTAATTGCTGAATATTGTTTCCGTTTATATACTTTTTCAGGCGGTTATCAGCGTCATATTCAAAACGCATCTCCGTGGGTGCATCATTGTCCAATAGGTTTACCGATGTAACAAGATTGTCTTCATTATATAAATACGTTGCCGCTAGATTGTTTGCACCAGTGATGATCATGGTTTTGATCCGGCGCGCGCTGTCATAGGCAAACTGGTAATGGGTTTCTCCCTGTGCATTCACCACATCGATGGTTTCCGGCAACAGTACCGATATTGAACCTGTTTTGTCGTTATCGTCATCCGAACACGAAATGAGCGAGAGTAAAAAAAAGGTAAGCATTGCTATTTTTTTCATGGTGTTTTGTTTTTAGCATTAATATTCCAATGTGACGGTTTTGTCATCATTTCCGAAAAAGCTGGTGATGTCTATATTTACAGGATAACCGCTGTCATTATACTGGGTTGCCATTTCATACATCTTCTCGTTGTTGCCATCAACGACATTTTTAATTCCCATTTTACTTCCGAAAAAAGTGAAGTTGCCAATGAAATAATTCATTAGATGCACATTCTTTCCGGTAACATTTGCAAATACACCTTTGGCTTCGGTAAAATTGACTTTTTTGTTGTTTACCACAATCACATCATCGTTGCCATTCAGTCTGTACTCATCCGGTGGAAACCGGTAAGAATTGGCAGCCGCATCATAAGTAACTGCGTGCATTTCCCCGTTGTCGGCATATTCATAATGGGTAATAATATTTTGCGCATTGTAATGAAAAACGAACTGCGGAACCTCATCATAAAATACCGTACTGATGTAGTTTTTTTTATTGTAAACGTAACGCATCACACGGCCATCGACAGTGATTTTATCAATCCTGTTCTGTGCATCATAAACAATATTATAAACCTGGTACGGATTAAAATCATTCGAAATGGTAATTTTTGACACCAACGGCTCCCTTTTTTTATCTGCAGCCGCATCATCATCGGAACAGCTGAAGATTCCCAAAAGCATTAAAACAAACAGCATTAATTTTTTCATAACCTTTAAATTTTAATATTCTAAAATATAAGTACGATCCGTATGCAACGGCAGCAAGCCCGTATATTCTATTTTGACAGGATAACCGGAGTCGTTATAAGTCGTTACAATTTCAAACATTTGCGCGTTATCATTGTAAACCGTTTCCATCGCAACCTTGCTTCCCACAGAAACGAATAACCCAGTCAACTGCTGCATCATGATGATGTTAGGGCCAACGACATTCGCAAATATTCCCTTTTTATCGGTGTAACCGTAATGCACGCGAGTGGTCGATTGGATATCCCCAATGGCATTCAGAATATAAGTACTCGGACCAAAAGTGTAAAAATTCGCCGCCGCATCATACGTTACCGGCAATAAAATGCCATCGCCACTATTTTCATACGCTGTCGGAATATTCTGTGCATTGTAATAAAAATCGAGTGTGTTCCCATCATCGTTAAATACCATGCGGCTTACTAGATCTGCGTCGTTGTATGTATATTGAACAGAAGTCTGCCCTTCATCATAGCTTACCTCCTGCATCCGGTGTTTGGTATCGTATGTAAAGTAAAACACATCTTCCGGCTCACCTTCACGCAACACGGTTATTTTAGAGACCAAAGTGGGTTTTAAAACTTCAGGTTCCGGTGCTACCAATGGATAATCCTCATCGGAACATGAAAAAAGCGACAGCAAAACGACTGATAAAACTATTTTTTTCATGGTTTTAGCTTAAATTGGTTCATATTTGAGTTCGGCAGTAATTATGATATCATCCAACTGTGAATCGACCACCACTTTCGACGGATATCCGGATTCATCAAGCGTATTGGTAATTTCATACACTTTATTACCCTCATAATCTTTGATACTTTCAACAGCACTGCGGCTGCCTACGAAAATAAACATCCCGTCTGCCAGATTATTCACCAGCTGTATGTTCGCCCCATTGACACTGGCAAATGATCCCAATCCGACATAACCAAATTTGAGTACATTGGTCGAAAGCACATCGCCTATTTCATTCAGTTGCAACTGAATGGTGTTAATGGTATAAGTCCGGCTGGCTGCATCATAAACCACAGCAGTAGCAACACCATCTATTTCAAACGAAGTCATATGACTTTGAGCATCATATATAAAAACAATTTCGCGCTCATTCACGCCTTCGAGCACATCAAGACTGCTTACGGTATTATTATCGTTGTAGTGATAGGTAAGCGTTGCCGGAACATCTCCCGTTTTTAAAATTTTTTGAAGCCGGTGCTGTTCGTCATAAGTCAGTGTATACTCAAGGTTGAATCCGTTGGTTTCACTTGTTGTTGTAAAGTGCGTCATGACCATAGCCGGAGGTCCGGCGGTTTTGTTGTTGTCATCATCGGAACACGAAATGGTGGCCAATGCGATGGCGGCTATCAGAAGTATCTTTTTCATAATAAAGTTGTTTTAATTTGATACTTCGAAATTACACCCGAAACCCACAGCTTTCATGTCACATTATACAAACTGCTGACTTTGCCAAACGAACTGCGGGCAAACAAAAATCCCGGACTGCTGCAGCCCGGGATTTTTCACTAAACTAACAAAATTATATAAAACTTAACCTTTCAATAGTTGTTGCGAAACGGTTCGGTTGCCCTCCATTTCTACCTGGACGATGTAACTTCCGCTTTTCAAGAAAGCGATGCTAATGTTGTCAAAACCGGTATGTATCGTTTGCAAAAGTCTTCCGGTGGCGTCAAAAATTTTGACTTTGCGGATGCTTTCATTTCCGCTGATCGCAATCACATTTTGCGCCGGATTGGGTGCGATCGAAAAACTGCTTTTTTTCTCAAATTTGGTTGCAGCCAATGTTGTCGCGGCACAAACTCCCGCCGATTTTAAACCGTAAGTCGTATTGTAAACCAAATCGTTTCCATATGCCGTCAATGTGTTAAACTCGCCATTTGTGGTCATTTGGCGTGGCGAACTGCAATCTAAAGTGTACGTCCAGCCCAGCCAGCCAATGTTTCTCGAACAGGCTTCATTCAGAATAACCGGATATAAATTTGCCAGTGAATACAAGCCGCAATCTGCCGGCGTTTCTCCATCCTGCGTATTGGCAACTTCCCCTAAAATATAACAAACATTCGTGTTTTGCGCTTCATTGAGTTTTGCCTGCACCAACGCCTGGTTTTGAGCATAACCAATCCAATAGGCATGTGATGAAAAGATCAAATTATGCTCCGGATCATTGGCATTCATGCTTTCGGCTATGGCCAATAATTCGCTTGACGATTGTCCGCAATCTGGCGCATCAATCATAATTGGGACTTTTACATTGAGTGCACGCATTTGGGTCACGGCAGCATTGTAGTTTGTTTTGAACACATTCATTCCGGCAGTCGTATTTCCGGTCCAGCGCGCCTTTCCGAATTCATTCGCCAAATTGATAATCAGGTATTCTTTATGCGTTTCAATCAGGTTTAAAATCACCGCCGACTTCCACCATGGCATTACGACAGTATTAAAAGCATTCCAGTCGTCCGAACAGGTGATGTTGTGGATTTCAAGAATCGGGATCATACCTTTGGTCCGGCAATAGCCAATCAGGTTGCTTAAATGGCCGTTGTTAACATAACCCATAACCGTTCCAGGTGTTCCAAATGATGGCGATCCCGGCCTGTCGCGCCAGTGCGAACCATCAGTGTACCATGGAATCCGGATGGCGTTGGCTCCGGTTTTGGCAGCTTCGTCAATTTTGTGTTGCATTTGCGCCAAATTGGTCAGGCTGATATTCCCGTCATCAATGATCGGGTAATTGATGCCGCGCATCACGATCGTCTGACCATTGGTTTGCGTCAGGTTTTTTCCAACGACTTTAAGGGTTTGCTGCTGTGCGCAGGCGTTCAGCGTGAAAAGCAAGAAAAGTGCAATAAGAGAAATATTTTTCATAACATATTATTTAAGTAGAACATTTTTATATAAATGCGGGTAAAGATCATCTTTCAAAAAAATGATTTCATGTATTTAAAAAAGGGATATAATCATCAATTTAATACTTATTATTTTCATTCATTATATTTAATTTGATTCCGATACGGTTACAATCACAGTTGAACGTAACTGTAATCCAGGTCTAAATTATTTGCCGTTGCATCCCGATGGCTTTTAATGATGAAACCCTGGTCGTCATATGTATTTTCAATTGTTATTGAGCCAGTCGGAAAAACCACCTCCACCGATGGAAGATGGCTCAAAAACTGCGGCCAATCTATGCTGTAACGGTCTGCAAACATCAGGTACAACATAACCTCAGCATTGGTATTGGCCAAACCGCCTTTTTTAGCCGTATCGTATACAAATACTTTTTCAACTTCGTTGATGATCGTTTTACGTATCGAACCGTCCGGGTACAAATACATCCAGTCGCTGTAAGAAGTAGTCGCCGCATTGTATACAATACCAATATATCCTGTCAATTCATCCGTCGTAAAATCCCTCACGATGCAACCGCTGATGTTTCCGTTATCGTGATGCCCAAAAGTGTAACTGCCTTGTCGGTCGCCGGAATGGATCCTGATTTTGCGCACAAACCCGTCTTCATACGAAATTTCATATCTGATATTGTTCCGAACAATATTATTCACTCTTTTTTCGCTATCGTAACCTATTGTTATTGTTTGGTTTTCGCCTGAGATTTTTTCGAGGAATTTCTGGTTGGCCGGAATCTGGTCTGCAGGTTTTGCCACTGGATTCGGACTGTCATCACCCGAGCACGAAGCGGTTAAAACCAGTAATAATAAAAACGGAAGTATATTTTTCATGATCACAAAATTTAAAGTCTGAATGAAACACCAATTCTGAAAACACTGTAGGAACCTTCGCCCACTTCTGCCATGGCGCTGAATGAATCGGTGAAATAATAACGCGCCCCTACGAGACCGGCCGGATTGATTTCAAGATCCGAGGAATCCGATTGGTCATAATACGGATCGTCATACGAATAATTCCGCAGGTCGATCGACGCACCAACACCTGCGTAAACATCTAATTTTGGCACAGGAATCAGTTTATTGAAATGGTAAAACCCAAGCGGGCTGATTGAAATTCCTGTGATTTTGGTCGTATAGCCGCCAAAATATTCCCATTTTTTCGTTGCTCCTGAAATGCTTAACCCAATACCGGCCTCATCACGGATCGGGAACTCATACCTTGCCGAAACCGGCCCAATACCCGATTCATTCGAATTGAAAAAATATCCGGTATAATCGAGCGTATTCGGGAAACCATACGTAAGGCTGACCAAATGGGTCGAACGGTCAAAACTGCCGCTGTTGCGCATCGCATAAGGCGTTCCGTAAAATGAGGAGTTGCTTATTTTGGCTGGTTTTTTTGTCGTGTTTTTTTTCTTTTGTGCCAATGCAACGCCGCTGAATAACAGCAAGCCGGCGATAAAAAAGAGTGTCGTTTTCATAAATTTATTTTTTAGTTGTTATTGTTTTTTTTTAAATTTACTGCAGACTGAAAGTAGTCGCTTTGTCGGCACCGTGATTGGCCGTCAAAATTGTGGTGGCGTTCAGGAATGCCGTTCCTAAAACCCGGCCTTTATCGGTATATTCATGCTTGTTTTCATTCGAAAGGTCACAGTTTGAAAATACACTGACCGTGCTATTGTCATAAGAAGTCACCACGAGCGTATTCCCGTTAATGCTGATATCGGTCGCTTTAAAAACCGTAACGGCGTCATCCAATAGCTCAAAAGTACCGTCCGCTTTGAGAATGTTGCGGCTCACGGAATTCGTAACATAATTGGCTACAAACATCACATTACCGTTAATTGCCAGGCCTTTGATTCCGGCATCCCAGTTGCCAATCGTAGCATGGGCATTGCTGTTAAACGGATCGTCAAATTTGATAATCCTGCCCGTTCCGTCATCGGCAAGGTAAAGCCTACCCTGGTCGTCAATGGCAAGTCCGCGTGGATTGTTAAAATCGTCCTGGATGGTTTTTTTATGGTTGTATGCGCCTTCGCTCACAAAATCGAAAACTTTGATTCCGGCGACCTGTTCTGTTTCAGCGACATACAAGTTATTGTCTTTGTCAAAAACCATCGCTTCTGGCGCAATGGCTGTCACAACGCTGCTTACCGTTCCGCTTTTAAATCTTTCATAAGAAGAATAAATCCTGATATTGGCAATCGTGCCATAACCGCCGTTGTATTCACTGACGGCAATGTATCCCGAAGGAGAAACAGCAATCGCACACGGATTATTGGCGGCCACTGAATGGATTTCTGCCAAACTTAAAAGCGAACAGGCATTTGTATTGTTGTTGTTATTGTCGTCTTCCGAGCAGGATAAAGCTACGGCTGCAATTAAAAAAAGGTATTTTAAATTTTTCATAATACGTGTTGTTTCGTTTACAAGACAATATTATTACTTTCCAAGCTCCTTTTTTAGTGCCGATATACGAACGGCCTGTTTAAATATACGAACGGCTGACTGTTTAAACTTTATTGAACAATGCGAGGAATTCCTGCTTTTTATTACGGCTCAGCGTGATGCTCGAATTGTTCTGCATGATGAGTTCGCCGCCTTCACCGCGGATGTATTGCTTAATGAATTTCAGGTTGATGATGTGCGACTTGTGCGGACGGAAATAGATCGGGTTGTCTTTTAAAACTTCTTCAAACACCGCGAGGTTTTTACTCACCAGGTGTTTGGTATTGTTGTTCATAAAAATATACGTATAACAACCGCTGGCTTCAAGATACATGATGTCATCGGTTTTGACAAAATGCAAACCTTCCTGTGTCGAAAGGGCGAGCGTATCGGTAATTTTGCCCGAATTAAACTGGCTCAGTTGCTGGATCTGTTCACTGCTGCTGGCCATTTCATTGTTGATATACATATCGAGCGCGGCCCGCAATTCATCCGAGTCGATAGGTTTTAGCAAATAATCAAGCGCGTTCATCCGGATCGCTTTGATCGCATATTGGTTGTAAGCCGTTGTAAAAACCACTTTAAAATCAATCGTTTCAAACTGCTCTAAGACTTCAAAACCATTGAGGAACGGCATTTCAATATCGATAAAAATCAGGTCGGGTTTGTGTTTTTCTATCAATGCTTTGGCATCACTGCTTTTCTGGGTAACTGCGAGGATTTCCACATCCGAAAATTTCTCGAGTTCATGCTGTAAGGTTACGATAGCATGTTTTTCGTCGTCAATAATAATAACTTTTATCATGTTTTAAAGTGTTATGGTTATTTCTACGGCAGTGCCCAGGCTGTTGCCCTGCGCGTCGGTTAAATCTATGATTTCTACAGCATTTCTTGGATCGAGCATTTCAAGCCGCTGGATCGTAATGTCGATGCCGTAGGATTTGTGGTGTGTCTGGTTTTTTTTCATGGCACCGGCTGCCTTTCGGCCAATCCCGTCATCCTCAATCCTGATTTTCAAATAATGATCGCTTTTCCTGCTGAAAGTAACGTATAGGTTGCCCTGCTCCTGTTTGTGGCGCAGGCCATGCCAAATGGAGTTTTCTACAAACGGCTGCAAAATCAGCGGCGGTATCATGATGATTTCATCTTTGAGATCGGGATCTACTTTAATGGTGTAATCGAATGAATGTTCGAGCCGAACCGCTTCGAGCTGGAGATACAAACCCAAAGTACGGATTTCATCGTCAAGCGAAATAAACGCTTCTTTTGAAAATTCGAGTATGCTGCGCATGAGTTTGGAGAAAGTCGTCAGGTAACCGCTGGCCGCTTCACGCTTGTTTTCGATAATAAAACTATTGATCGAATTCAGCGTATTAAACATAAAATGCGGATTCATTTGTGTACGCAATGTAAGCATTTCGGCTTCTTTTAACTGTTGGCGGTAATCGGCTTCTTTACGTTGGCGAACCAACAAATACCGGTTGATCGCAATCACAATAATAATGATCAAAATCCCGATCAATACGTAAAACCAGTTCGATTTGTAAAATGGCGGATGCGCGATAATATCAAACTCGAGTTGCTTTGATTGCCATTGCCCGAGATGGTTTCCTGCCTGGATTGTAATGTCATAATGTCCCGGCGCGATATGGTTTAGCGACAATTCCGGATTGTTTCCCAGAATGTTCCAATGTGTATCATCTTTAAATTTATAACGGTAGAATATTTTTTGCTTATCCGTAAAAGACAAAGTCGAAAAATACAATGACAAATCGGTTTCATCTTTAGACAATTCGATAGCTTTCCCGCGAATATTCCTTGGCAAACCATCAATTTTCACGGCACACAATTCCAGTCGCCCGGTGGTTTTTGGCTCAAGCAATTTCTGGATATCGACCGCTATGAAACTGTTATCGGTTCCGAGCGCAAATGTCCCGTTGCCGAGTTTTTTAAATCCGTAAATCAAATCGTCAGACGGCAATCCGTCAATTTGCGAAATCCGGATTACTTTATCGTTTGGCGGCGAATAAATGTGCAGGCCGTCGGCCGTAGCAAAAACGATATTCCCGTGATTGTCCTGCCCAATGCCTTCGATCCTGCCGTTTGCAATCGGGTAACTGTTGATGTCGATTTTTTTAGAAATATCGCCATTGCCTTCCACTTTGTTAAATCCGCCGTAGCCCGAAAACAGCAATCCGTTTCGTCCGGCAAGTGCGATTCGGTTGTTGTAATCGCCAAAAAATTTATTGCGGTCTTTATTTGACGGCAATTCAGCTATATCGATGAATTTATTTTTCGAAACATCGTAATAATTCATGCCGTAATCTTTGGGCGTCCATCCGGCGATCCAGATTTTTCCGTCGGTATTTTCGATGATGTCATTCCACATGTTTCCAGTCCAGTAAACTGGTGCATTGGCAAACGGCTTTTCTATTTTTTGAAGCGCTGGCCAAACATATCTTTGAATCGGAATCCCTTTACACAGCAGCCACAATTCATTATTTTTAGTCAGGACACACTTTTTAATGATCGTTTTTTCCGGTAAGCCAGGCAGTTTGATTTTTTGCAGGCTTTCGCCAATGATCCTGAACAAACCATTATCGGAACTGACAAAAACCTGATCGCTATATACATCTACCCTATTGACAGTTGTGCCAAACGGAACGGAGAATTTTTTCCATTGCTTTGCAGTAGTATAACACCAAACATTGTTGTTTTTATCGGTCAGCCAAATCGTATTTCGATTGTCCTGATTGATCGACAGTACAGGATTGTTAGTTTCCGATGGTATGGGCAATTCGACATTTTCAACAGCATCAACCGGCGCGAGTTTGACCAGCCCTTTTGTCGAAGCCACCCAAAGCATTCCCGAAAATGCATCGGCATATACTTCATTGATCTGCGCTTTTTCGATTTGGTACATTTCGCGATAAGTGCTTTTATCACCAACAATAAAAATCCGGTCGCGGCTGTAGATAAAAACGGTTTCTTTTTTACCGTCGTGAAAACTTCCTGCGCCTATGATGGTTTCTGCAAGGAAATCAGGCCAAACCATTAGTGTGTTTGTTTTGTGATTAAACTCCTGGATTTTCCCTTTGGAAGTAATCATCAGTACTTTCGAACCATCGAGCAACACTGCTTTCTGATACGATTCGCGCCCGATCAGATCGTTTGGGTGTGGTTGGAGTTTTTGTGTTTTTTCATTCCAAACAAAAAGGCCTTTGGCGGTAAATGCCCAGATTGTTCCGGGTGCCGGCTCCATAAAAGTTACCGGTTCGTCATTCGATTTATTATTGGAATGAATGCGGAAACGTTGTGTTTTTGCAGTATTTTCTGAGAAATATTTGACGTAATTAAAATCGGAACACCAAATGCGCTGTTTGCTGTCGACAAAAATATTGTTGAAATGATCGTTATCGGGATCTACATCTTCGTAATTGTTTTTGACGATTACTTTCATGTCCGACTGGAATTTGTCTAAAACAAACAATCCCGTTGCGCCGTCATGAGCATAAAACTTGTCGTTTTTACATAAAAAACTATGTACCGGGGAATGTATTTTTGGATGGTTGATAAAACGGTAACCGTCGTATCTTGAAAGTCCTTTGGGCGTCGAAACATATAAAAATCCTTTGCTGTCGCTTGCCGTTTTTAAGATTATATCTGACGGAAGCCCATCGTAAAATTTAATCGTTTCATCCTGCCATGTTTTTTGGGAAAATCCCTGAAAAGCACAGAAAAAAACAAAAATTATCGTAAAGAAAGGAAGCGAAAAAACTTTCATAAGCTTTAAAAGTTTAAACCTACAATTATTAATGGAAATGTACGAATTAATTAAACGAATTGCGGGTTTGGGCAACTGAATTGCGATTGCAAGTGCACAAAGCCTGCGATAATCTTGCAACCAATTCCCACAATGCTGTAACGGATTTCCCATACAAATTTTACAATTTTACATCCTAAAACCACTTGACTTATGAACTTAAAAAGAATTTTCGGCGCTTTGCTAACAGTGCTCGGTATTATCGGGCTGATTTATACCGCTTATGTTTTTTCGAATACCGGCGGCAAGAACCAGGATATCAAATCGATGGTGATTTACGGTATTTTAGGGTTGATTTTTTTCGTATCCGGCATCGGGCTGGTGAAAGCGACAAAGGATGAAGCTTAGCCTTGCATTAAAAAAGCCTGCCAATTTTCATTAGCAGGCTTTTATCAAAAATCTCAAAAATATTACAAGGTCGTATATTCGTAATTAATTGTAAAGCTTTTTAAAGGATTGTTGTTGTCTGTAATATCAAACAATTTAATATGTCCGTCATCTGTGAATTTATTTTCTACATCATACGAACTTGCAGGCGCACTAACCGCATTGATGGGTTTTGTTGGAATTACATAAATAAAAGTAGACTCCGCAATAAACGTCAGCGCCATGTAATTGATTCCCGTATTGGTAAACGCTCCTTTTTTAGTATTGTCATAACCCAGAAACGATGTGCTTAAAACATCAACATTACCATCTGCAGTCAGCGAATAATCGAAAGTCGCACCTTGATACATCTGATTAGCGGTATTGTAGGTAATCATAACCGGAGTTCCGCCATCGACTGCATAGGCTTTTAGGTTGCCGTCTGCATCGTAAACTGCAGCAACGGTTCTCGCATTGTCTCCGGTAATCACCACGCCGCTCACCTGATTTTTAGCATTATACGATAACGTAAATACGCTGTTGTAATGGCCTGTCGCCACAATTTTGCTGATGCGCTTTTCTGCATCGTAAACAAAATCATAATTCAGGTCGAAAGAATTGTCTGCAATGTCAATGGTTATCTTTTTAGGGAAAATCGCTGCCGGTTCCGGAGCTGGTGTTGCGTTGTCATCATCGGAACACGAAACTGCGAACGAACCAATTGCCAACAGCAGGAAAATTTTGAATTTGTTTTTCATGATTTAAGAGTGTTTAAGTTTTATGCTGCAAATGTGTTCCAATTCTGATCAGTAGGAAAACGGTAATAGACCAATAGCGTTTTAAATAGACAGACAACATATTTTTAGTGCGTGTGAGCAGAATTTTGTTTCTTTGTGCATGCAGCCATTGAACTTTAAGACTTACAATTTCCGATTTAAAGATACTGCCGGAAAGATCAGCGTGTTTGATGAAATCCGGAAAAAATTTGTCATCCTGACGCCCGAAGAATGGGTCAGGCAACATGTTGTCCGGTATCTGATGCTGGAAAAAAAATACCCTAAATCACTCATAAATGTTGAAAAATTACTAACAATCAATGGTTTGACAAAGCGTTATGATGTTGTGGTTTTTAACAATGACGGCTCTATTTTTATATTGGTCGAATGCAAAGCCCCAAAAGTAAAAATTTCGCAAGGTGTTTTTGACCAGATCGCGCGTTACAATATGATTATGCAATCGCAGTTTTTAATGGTAACTAATGGTCTGAATCATTATTTTTGCCAAATGGATTATGCCAATGAAAAGTATGACTTCCTTCGCGAATTGCCGGATTACGGTATTTCTGATGTTTAACCCAAACAAAATCCGTAGATGAAAATTGCCGTAGTCATTTTGAACTGGAACGGATCGCAGTTGCTGAAGCAATTCCTGCCATCTGTCATTTCATTTTCTAAGGAAGCCGATATTTATGTTGCCGATAATGCATCGACAGACGACTCGATTGCCGTTTTACAATTGGAATTCCCTACTGTAAAAATTATTTCAAATACAGCCAATCACGGATTTGCCAAAGGCTACAACGATGCTTTAAAATTTGTCGATGCAGATATATTTGCTTTGGTGAATTCTGATATAGAAGTCACTCCAAACTGGCTTTCGCCGATAACCGAAATGTTCCGGAACGAACCTGAAACCGCGATTATCCAACCCAAAATCCTAGATTACAAAAACAAAACACAGTTTGAATATGCTGGCGCTGCCGGTGGTTTTATCGATCAATACGGTTATCCATTTTGCCGTGGCCGCATTTTTGAAACCGTCGAAAAAGACAACGGACAATATGATTCCGATTGTGAGATTTCATGGGCTTCGGGCGCATGTTTTTTTATCAGAAGCCACGTTTACAAAAATCTTGGCGGTTTTGACGCCGACTTTTTTGCGCATCAGGAGGAAATCGATTTGTGCTGGCGCGCGACGAATCAAGGGCGTATCATTAAATACAATTCCCAATCCAAAGTCTACCATGTTGGCGGGGCGACATTACAGCAGGGAAATCCGCGAAAAACGTACCTCAACTTCCGGAATTCTTTACTGATGTTAGTTAAAAACCTTCCGAAAAACCAATTGTTTCCAATTCTTTTCACGCGGTTGGTTTTAGATGGACTGGCCGGAATTCAGTTTCTGACCAAAGGAAAAATCAGCCATTGTTTTGCAATCATTAAAGCCCACTTTTCTTTTTACGCGGCATTTTCCAGGAATTATAAAAAGCGTGGCAATTCGCAATCCGTTTCTTATTTTAAGATTAAAAACATTGTTTGGGCCTATTTTATCGATGGAAAAAAAACATTTTCAAAGCTATTTTAACAATAGTTTAAGTGTTATTGGCAAGCATTAAATTTTATAAATGTTAAATTTGTTTTTCACTAAAAAAGATCTATCTATGAAAAAAATCATTTTAGCACTGTCGGTTATCGGAATGCTTTCTGCTTCATGCGGAACAAAAAAGAAACTGGCAGAATGCGAAGCAAAAAATAAAGAAATCCAGGATTTACTGAATACTGCAACGGTAAAACTGAATTCCTGCCTTTCGGATAAAGAAACTTTGGCAAGCCAGATCGACTATCTGAAAAAGAACAATTCCGACCTGATCAACAATATGGGCAACATGACCACTTTGTCTACCAAAGGCGCTCAGAACATTGAGAAAGCTTTAGAGTCGATGAAGGAAAAAGACCTTAAAATCACGCGTTTGCAAGATGCGTTGACTAAAAAAGACAGCGTCACTTTAGCCTTGGTGTCAAGCCTGAAAAAAGAAGTGGGCATCACCGATCCGGACATTCAGGTGAATGTTGAAAAAGGCGTTGTATTTATTTCTATCGCTGATAAATTGTTGTTCAAAAGCGGCAGTTATGTGGTAAGCGACCGTGCAAAAGAAGTACTTGCAAAAGTGGCAAAAGTGGTCAACAGCAAGCCTGATTTTGAATGTATGGTAGAAGGACATACCGATAATGTTCCTTACAAATCAAACGGCGTATTGCTTGACAACTGGGATTTGAGCGTGAAACGTTCGACTTCAATCGTTCGTGTACTGACCGAATTGGGCGTTGCGCCAAAACAACTGATTGCAGCCGGACGTGCCGAATATGTGCCGTTGGTTGACAACAATACCTCTGAAAACCGCGCTATAAACAGAAGAACCAGAATCGTAGTATTGCCTAAGATCGACCAGTTTTACGACATGATTGAAAAAGAAATGAAAAACCTGACGGCTAAATAATCAATCCCGTTTCAAAATAAAAAACCCGGTTTGGAATTTCCAGACCGGGTTTTTTATTTTCAATTGTTATCATTAATTGTCAATGATAGAAATATCGCCTTTTCCTTCACGGATCAAAACAGGTTCATATCCGGACAGATCAATAACCGTCGAACCGACATTATCCCCGTAACCGCCATCGATTACTACATCTACCAGATTTTGCCATTTTTCAAAGATCAGTTCCGGATCGGTTGAATACTCGAGCACCTCATCTTCATCGTGGATCGAAGTAGACACAATCGGATTTCCGAGCATTTTGACCAAACACAATGCAATATTGTTATCGGGCACGCGAATCCCGACCGTCGTCTTCTTTTTGAATTCTTTCGGAAGATTATTGTTCCCTGGTAAAATAAACGTGTAAGCACCTGGCAAAGCGCGTTTCAATAATTTAAAAGTCGACGTATCGATTTGTTTCACATAATCTGAAAGGTTGCTCAAATCAGAACAAACGAATGAAAAATTCGCTTTTTCGAGTTTCACGCCTTTGATTTTTGCTATGCGTTCGAGCGCTTTGGTATTCGTAATATCACAACCCAAACCATATACGGTATCGGTTGGATAAATGACAAGCCCGCCGTCTTTGAGCACTTTTACGACTTTATCAATCGCGGCTTCGGAAGGTTTGTCTTCGTATATTTTGATGAATTGGGCCATTTTAATTAATAATGAATAATTAACAATTAATAATTCGTGTTAGTCGTTAAGATACGGAAATTTCGTTGAATATTTTCTTCAATCAAATAATAATTGATCTCCAATATGTTTTTCCACAAACCGAGTCATTATTAATTATTCATTGTTAATTATTAATTAATGACGTCTAATTTCGCAAAACGCAGCAACAATTTTTTAATGCCGCCGACTTCAAATTTAATTTCTGCTTTTCTATCTGCGGCAATGCCTTCGAGGCTGATGATTTCGCCTTTCCCGAAACGCTCGTGCATAACAGTACTGCCAACGGTCAGTTTGCCATCGAATAAATTTGGCCCTGTTGATGCCGGAGCATTGCCCATAGGTTTCAGTTTCCTGACACTGAGGTTTGATTTGGGTTCGTTATCTGTACTGTATTTTGGTGGCGGGCCGCCAATGGGTTTAGACAAACGCAGCTTCGATTTATCGACATCGCCAAAAATATCGGCATCAATCATCGGTTTGTAACGGTAGTTTGTTTCTTCGCCTGATAAGTATTCGAGATACTGGCTGTCGATTTCGTTGATGAAACGCGATGGCTCGCTATCGGTCAATTTGCCCCAGCGGTACCGCGATTGCGCATACGTTAAATACGCCTGGTGTTCGGCACGGGTCAATGCGACGTAAAACAAACGGCGTTCTTCTTCGAGTTCGCTCCTCGTACTCATACTCATTGCGCTCGGGAATAAATCTTCTTCCATCCCAACAATGAACACATTTGGAAATTCGAGTCCTTTTGCAAGGTGAATCGTCATTAACGCGACACGGTCGTCATCGCCAGTGTCTTTATCAAGATCGGTGGCCAAAGCAACATCTTCTAGAAATTCTGATAAAGCGCCACGCGCACCGTCAATTTCTTTCTGCCCTTCGGTAAAATCTTTGATCCCGTTTAATAATTCTTCTATATTTTCGATACGCTGAATGCCTTCGGGTGTTGCATCTTTTTTGAGTTCCTGGACCAATCCCGTTTTTTTAGCAACATGATCAGTCATTACAAACGCATCCTGATTTTCATTAATTACCTGAAAACTCTGGATCATCGTGACAAAATCCTGCAAACGTTGTTTGGTAGGACCATTGAGTTTTAAATCGATTTTATCGATATTCTGCATCACTTCAAAAATCGAACGCTTGTAATGATTGGCTGCGACCGTCAGCTTTTCAACCGTGGTATCGCCGATACCACGCGCGGGATAATTAATCACCCGTATCAGCGCTTCTTCGTCTTTCGGATTGATAACGAGTCGCAAATAACACAAAACGTCCTTGATTTCCTTACGTTGGTAAAACGACAATCCGCCGTAAATGCGGTACGGAATGTCGCGTTTGCGCAGCGCGTCTTCCATCGAACGCGATTGGGCGTTGGTGCGGTACAAAATGGCAAACTGCCCGTTCATCATTTGTTTGGTCATTTTTTCTTCCCAAATCGTACTCGCTACAAAACGGCCTTCTTCGCTGTCAGTCATGCTGCGGTGTACTTTGATCTTTGGTCCAAAATCATTCGCCGTCCAAACGATTTTATCAAGTTTGGTTTTATTTTTATCGATGATCGTATTCGCCGCTTCTACGATATTTTTGGTCGAACGGTAATTCTGCTCGAGGCGAAAGGTTTTGACATTGTCGTAATCTTTCTGGAAATTTAAGATGTTGTTGATATTCGCACCGCGAAAAGCATAAATACTCTGCGCATCATCGCCAACGACGCAAATATTCTGAAAACGATCGGACAATGCGCGAACGATAAGGTATTGCGAATGGTTGGTATCCTGGTACTCATCAACGAGAATGTATCTGAAGCGGTCTTGGTATTTCGCCAGAACATCCGGAAAACGGTTTAACAATTCATTGGTTTTCAATAACAAATCATCAAAATCCATTGCGCCAGCTTTAAAACAGCGTTCTACGTAATTTTGGTAAATTTCACCCAAGCGCGGTTTTTTAGACATCGCGTCGGCTTCCTGTAATTCTGGATTATTGAAATAGGCTTTAACAGTAATCAGGCTGTTTTTGTAAGATGAAATCCTGCCGAGAACCTGTTTCGGTTTGTATACGTCGCGGTCGAGTTGCATTTCCTTGATAATCGCCGAAATCAATCGTACAGAATCCTGTGTATCGTAAATTGTAAAGTTTGACGGATAGCCTAATTTATCAGCTTCGGAACGTAAAATCCTAGCGAAAACGGAGTGGAAAGTTCCCATCCATAAATTCTTGGCTTCGCTGCTTCCGACGATATCGGAAATCCGTTTTTTCATTTCTTTCGCCGCTTTATTCGTAAACGTCAACGCAAGAATGTTAAACGAATCTACGCCCTGCGCCATCAGATAGGCGATGCGAATAGTGAGTACGCGTGTTTTTCCCGAACCAGCACCAGCTATGATAATCATGGGCCCGTCCTTTTGCAACACCGGTTCGCGTTGCGCTTCATTGAGCTGGTCTATATATTTTTGCATAGTATTTTTGAAAGCCCAAAAATAAGCAATTTGTAGTGAAATTTACAGCCCATATTTGTTAATGCAAAAAGATTTGATTTTGGTTTATTGCGGCTTTTGCGCTTGTTCTTTTTCTATGCGTTCGATGATTTTTTGTTCTTCTGCGGTTAAAACCATCGAGTTGTTTTTGAGCCAGAATTTGTCGGTATAATGATTGCCGCGGCTGTAAAGATCTTTTGCTTTGTAGATTTCTTTTTTGTTGTAACTCAGGTCGTCAACGCTCAAATCGGTTACGACCATATCACTTTTGGATTCTATAGTTTTGTCGAATTTTCTTTTTTGCATCGTAATTCGGAGTTTGTTGTAACGGTTGGCATAAGCCAGTACATAATTGTTTCCCGACATTTTATAAACGGCTTTAATCGTACTGTTCATAAAAGTAACGCGCGCAATCAGGAAATTTCTTTCCTTGAATTGTACCGGGCCCGAAATGAGGTCAACATCAATATCAAAAATTAACTTTGTCTCAGGGTCGTAAGTGATCGAACCTTTGTAAACCGCGCCTTTTCCTTCTTTTGGCTCAAATGTTATGGCATATAATTCTTTGCCTTGTTTGTCTTTCCTGGATTTAATTTCGAGTTCATAATTGTTATAATTCCCATCTTCGAGCAGCAGGTCTTTGACAAATGTAAAATCGTAATTGTAAGTCACGCCTTTGAGTACATTTACAAAAGAATCAATTTCCACTGATTCCTCTTCAACTTCTTCATTGGTAAACAATTGGGCAGTCCGGCTTTGTTTGACAATAAGGTCTGATTTATTTTTTTTAGTGCTTCCGCTGATGTGGTAATCGAGCAGACCATCCGAAAATTTGGAGTACTGGCCGTTTACTTTTACAAATTCCCTGTAATAAGTGTGTAAAATGATTGGTTTGTTGAATCTCGCAATGGACGATGTGATCAGTGTTTTCAGCAACTTGTCAATACTGACTTTTGAAACCACTACTTCTTCTAAAAGCTGTTCGTCTGGCTCGAGTACGAGGGTTTTAATTGCTGTATCAAACGATGCTGCCGGTATATTTACCGTTTTATAGCCTAGATAAGTAATTACTACATCGGCAGATTTAGGCAACGACAATTGAAAATTTCCTTCTTCGTTTGAAACCGTTCCGATTGCTGTATTTTTCACACCTACGGATGCGCTGATGATAGGTTCATTCGTCAAAGCATCTTTTAAAAACCCTTTTATAGTAATTTGTTGGGCAGCTAGCGAACCACTCAGGAGAACGAATAAGAAGTAAATATTTTTCATGATTTAATTGTAAATTGCAATTGCAACCCGTGCCTGACGAATGTTTTCACAAAATGTTACTAAAACAATTATTTTTGTTGAAGGAACTTAACTAAATCCTATTTTTGTCTTCAAATTTAAAAATCCATGGATACCAATAAAATTATTGAACTATTATTTTATACACTACCAGCACTGATAACGGGCGGCGTAGCTTATTATTTTTTCAAGATGTTTACCCAAAATGAGGAAAAACGACGTCATTTTTTATTAATGCGCCAAAACCAAAAAGGATCACTTCCTTTAAAATTACAGGCTTATGAACGAATGACTTTATTTATGGAGCGCATTGATCCGGCAAAATTACTGGTTCGGATTACACCGGTTTCGACCGATAAAAATGATTATTCGAATTACGTAATTGCGCAGATCGAACAGGAATTTGAGCACAATTTAACGCAGCAGATTTATATGTCTGACGAGTGCTGGACCGTGATTTCGACCGCTAAAAATTCAACAATCCAAATGCTTAGGAAAGCAGCTTCTAATCCTGAAATTTCTGATGCAGATCAATTGCGCGAACTGATCCTGAGCAGTTTATTTGATAAAAACACACCGAGCAGTGCGGCATTGGCTTATATTAAAAACGAAGTGAAAGAATTGATTTAAAAAAGCCTTCCGGATTGGAAGGCTTTTTTTAAAGATTAGTTTTTAATGAATTTGCTTTGCAGGAATTGGCCATTTTGGGTTTCTACGCTGATGAGATAGATTCCGTTCACGAATGTGCTTACATCTATTCGGGATTCATTTTCATTACTTTTTTGGCTGAAAATGGTTTTTCCGTCCATGGAAAGAATGCGGATGGATTTCAAAGCTTCATTATACGAAACCGTTACCGATGTGTTTGATGGATTTGGGAAGACTTTAAAATTTTTTTGATCTTTAGAATATTTTAGATGCTTTTTACCATCATCAAATTCGTGCTTATAAGCAAAATCATTATCACAATCTTCTATATATGCTACAAAACGAGACTCTATAACAGCCTCAAAACCAGGCAATAATTCTATAAAATTTCCCGCATGATAGGCTGCAACCCCAGTTGATGCATTATCTATATGATTTGATGCTGTGATTGATATGCTACGCCTTTGGAATGAAGTTGCAGTTACATTATTATCAGGATTTGTCAAAGTCAAATTTTCCAAGCATGCTTCACAAACATCAGAAATAACTTGCGAAATCTTTTCTGCTGAAAAAACAAAATTGCCAGGGTCATTAACTGTTAGATATCGGTTGCTTTCTCCAAGTTGAGGATCCGCAGGATAACTTTCAAATCCTAAATTATATGATCCACCTGCTGCTGAGGCCATGGATGCAGCTGCTCTTGTAGCATCTATTACAGGACTAAACGAAATATTGGGGTTTGGCGATAATACAACTACAAACCTGGCTAAGCGCTCATTTTTGAATGTGGTGTAATTCTCAAATGCCTCATTCGATCCTACCGCAAAAGAATAAGGGTTGAGTAATCCATGTATCGAGAATCGTGTTGCCATTTGCCTGCTTGCATCTGTAATCATAAGAATTACCAATTCATTTTGCATATCCCTGTTTAATTCACTGGTCGATCCGTGAATATGCGGGTTTATTATCCCATCTAAAGCATCTTCAAGCACTAATAATGATTCATGGGGATGATCACTAGTCCCAAAAACTGTATTGTTAGTACGACGTGCATAATTCAACGCTATTGTTGGATCTGCTGTAAAATCCGATTCTATAAAAATATTTGCCTCAGTTGCATTATCGCTAATTGTCGCAAAATGTACAACAGACAATCTGTTATTTTCGTGACAATTCAAAACCCCTTCTATTATTGCATCAATTGAAGGACGCATGGTATTAAACTCCGTTAGGCTTATAGAACTACTTGCATCAAGATATAAAACTATATCTTTTCCTTGGCCAAAACTTGCTTGTCCAAAAAAAATGACGGATAAATATAAATATACACTTTTCATAATTTATACTTTATTTTTTCTCCATCAAAACTTTCACCATCGCTTTTAATTCCTCTATTTCTTTGTTTTGTTTTTCAAGCGTTTTATTCTGCTCAATCACGTATAAAGTCAGCTCTTCAATTTTTCCCATTTGTTTGGCCTGCATATCACCTAAGTCTAGCCCTTTTTTTACCAGTTCCTCAGCTGATTCGATTCCTGGTAAATGTTTGTTTTCTTTTACATATTCTTCTACTTTGTTCAAAGACATTAATGGGTAATCGCTAGCAAAAACGCTATCTTTCCAGTCGGCACCGCTTCTTAATGCTACTTTTATTTTTTCACTCAGGATGCCGCCTTCTACTAATAGTTTGTAATTATCATTAGCTCCCGTTACAGCAGGAAAATTTGAAGTATTAAAAGGAGAAGGTGTCGTTAAGGTATTTCCTACATAAATTCTTCCATTTGCTTCGGTATCGAAAATAAGCCTGTTGTTGTTCATTGCAACAACTCTTTCACCGGTGAGCGTTCCATTGGTATTGTAAATATTTGGCAGCTTCACCGAATTACCCGCTGTTAATGGATTGGAAAGCGTTAACACATCACCTGTCAACACTAAATTGCTGGGTGCTCCTGTCATATTCAGCAATTGTTTTTTAACATTACCCGATGCATCTGTTGACAGAAAATAGGTATTTGTGGTAGCGATTGGTAAGGTATTCACTTTTAACGTCCCATTTACTTCCAGTTTTGCCAGCGGGACTTGGTCTAAAGGCAAACCTATTCCAAGCATATTATTAATATTTACATACTGTGATTCAAAATCCCCATAAACTAAAGGGGTGGTACTTTCAGCATTGTGTATATATAATTTATTACTGACATTAGTATTGTATCCGGCTCTGAAGCCTATAAAAACATTTCCTGCGTTTTGAGTAAAAATTGTTTTATTGCTCCGATCACCTGCATTACTGCCTATGTATGTATTATTGTTTCCATTATTATTTTGTCCAGAAGATGTCCCTAAATATACATTATTAGCACCTTCCTGATTCCCCAATCCACTTAATCGTCCTATGAAAATATTGGCGTTTCCTTTATTATGCTGACCAGATTGTGCACCTACAAAAACATTTGATACTCCTGTGTTATCCCTGCCTGATTTATCTCCTATAAAAGTATTATAGGCTCCACTTGTAATTATACCTGTATCAGCACCTAAAAAAGTATTGTAACTTCCAGTTGCCGTGTTTCCCGAATTCCAACCCACATATGTATTATTTAAGGGACCTGTATTTGGATTAACTGCAACCGTAGGCAAACTTGTACCTGCATCAACACCTATAACTACAGAATTGATTCCCTTATTTGTTGAAGTGTTTAAAACCGTGGATGCCTGAGCATGTAACTCTAATAAAGATAATAATGCAATCCCGGACAAAAGTAATCTTGTTGCGTTCATAATTAAATGTTTAAATGGTTTCTTAAACTCTAAATTAACATTTAATTATAAGATTTTACACGCAAAAAAACATACTTATCAACAAAATCATATAGCCCCGGCAAGAGACGTTTTTCATTTAGAATTTGCTGGCTTTGATTGAGAATTCGAAAAAAATTATTTCACCTCACTCATGATCTCACTCTTATTCTGCGCATATTCATACCCATCATGCCACCATTTTTTCATCTGCGTTTTATTGAAGACTAACGCATTGTTTGTGAGCTGTACCGGAGTGTAGTACAAATTCAGTTTCACATTTTTATTATTTGCAGCCAGCTTGCCAATCGTAATGTCGTGTTTTTCTACCTGGTCCAAAAGCGTTGCAAACAAATCGACCATCAGCGAGAATGGGTTTTTACCGATAACCCGCGGCGCAGTCTGCACTTCCGTTTCTAAAATCACCACGTCAATTTCGGTAGCGCCGCGCTGGATCGCTTCTCTTATCGGAACCAAACTTGAAAAACCGCCGTCGCCATATTCGCAGCCGTTTTTTTCCACCAAACTCATAAACGGAATGTAATTGCAGGAAATCCAGATCCAATCACAAAATTCGTCATATTCAAAATCGCGGATGCATTTGTATTCGACTTCGTTTTTAGACAAATTCGTTACCGTAACTACAATATTGCACTTGGAAGATTTGAGTTGGTTGAATTCTGAAAGTGAAAAATTTTCCTTAATATATTTTCGAAGTTTCTGGCTTTCGCCAAAGGTACGCTTCTTCTTGAAAAACTGCCGCAGTACGTTCCAATGGTTGATCGATACCGTATCGATGTCATTTTTCGTCTTTACGACAAACGGGTTCACATTAAAAATCTTATCCATATTGACATTCGTATAAATGCCATAGATTTTTTCGACATTGCCCAATGCCAGATGCGGAATCAGCAAACTTCCGGTTGATGTGCCCAACAGCAAATCGTACTCGTGTTTATTCTCCTGAATCAAATATTGCGCTACGCCACCGGCGAAAGCCCCTTTGCTTCCACCGCCCGAAATGACCAGTGCTCTCATCGTTTTTCCATAAAATTATTCTTGAAGCAGTCGCTGCAATTGGGTTTTCTCTCGAATCGGCAGCCCGTCCCTGATTTTAATAAAAAGGTCTCTGTGTTTTTTTTCTTTCAGTAATTTCCTGATGTTGTCTTTAGAAAATTTGACAAATTGCCAACGGTGGTTTCCTGTTCCGTAAACCAAACTGCGCAATACATCTTCCGTATAAAACTCAAGTCCAAGCAGTCTTTCAAGTGCGCTTTGCTGCAAGGTCGAATCGTAATTTGTTCCGGTATAAGACAACAATTCCTGGTAGATTTTTATTTTTTCCTTTTGGTCTTTGGCGGTTACGAATGCCAATGACAAATGCTGCAATCTCAAATTCCTGTCCTGAAAGCCGATCCAGTTTTCAGACAATTTCATGTATCTTTCGCGTTCTGCCGGAAACTGGTTCCATAAATTGAACAGCGCAATTTCCTGCGTTTCATAGGAACGATCAGATAACAAAGTTTCATAATCGTTCCTGAAACTTTCCGGAATTTCCTTCAGTGAAGCCGAGACCGCTTGCCGCACATGCAAATCATTCGTTTTTAAAGCCGCCAATAACAAATCTTTTTTTATTTCAAACGGATGCGAAACCGACTGGTAGACCAGTAATTCCTTTACCGGATAATACACATTGCTTTGCATCAGCCGGATGATTTCATCTTTGTCTTTCGTGAGGAACAACGGTTGGTCGCGCAATTCCAGGTATTGTTTCATAAGTTCGTTTTTACGCAATAAAACCGTTACTTCTTCCAATGGAAATGCGGTCGATTCGAGCCAGGTTTTTTTGAATTTGACCGCATCAAAATCGGAAACTGCTTTAATTTCATTCAGGAAATCGTCCGTAGTCACATTTGCGTAGGCATATTTTTCGAGGTAATTTTTAACGGCAAGATTGAATTTTTCTCGTCCGATTTTTTCACGGATCGTATGCAAAGCCCAAGCGCCTTTCTGGTAAAACGTCAGCGAACTTGCCTTTTCATGCAACACCGGAATCGTATCTGTTTTTGCCGCTTCTTCCAATTGACGCGCCGAATTGTACAAACGGTTGTAAAAATAATCATCGCCTAAAATCTCGCGTTGCGCCAACAAAGCGTAATAAGTCGCAAAACCTTCCTGCAGCCAATGGTCTTTGCCGGATTTTGCCGTTACAAGATCGCCAAACCACTGGTGCGCGAGCTCATGCGCATTCACATCGATGTAATTCCGGTCGTTAAAACCAATAGTGTCGACCACAAAATCGCGTGAGAAAATCGTAGCAGAAGTATTTTCCATTCCGCCATACAAAAAATCATGCACCGGAACCTGTCTGTAAATGTCCCATGGATACTGTACGCCTATTTCGCGAACCAGAAAATCGAACATTTCCCGGCTGTAACGGTACGTTGGTTCTACCCTGTTTTCATCCCCTTTTTCATAATATTGCTCGAGCGGAATTCCGGAAACTGCTTTTTCTGTACGTTTATCAAAATGCCCGATGGCAATCATCACTAGATAGCTGCTCATCGGTTTACTCATACGGTATTGCCAGGTCAGATCGCTGCCATTCGGTATTTTTTTGAGCAGTATTCCATTGGAAATGACTTCAAAACTTTTTTCAAAAGTAATGTCGATGTTAAAAATTGTTTTTTCATTTACATCGTCAAAACTCGGGAGCCAGTGACTCGTGTATTTCCCCTGGCCCTGCGTCCAGATCTGGCCGTTGAGGTCTTCGGGTTTGACATTTTCCTTGGTAAAATCCCAGTTCACAAAATACATCGTTTGGGTGGGAAAGGCTTCGTATTCGAACGTCAAAGTATTTTCGCCTTTTTTAAAACCATCAAAAAGCAGCAATTGTTTTTTATTTTCCTTGAATTTTACGCTGCCATTATTGATTTTTACATTGGTAAAAGCCATTTTTTGAGCATCAATCCTGATGGTATCGATTTTTTTGTCTTTAACTTCGAATGTATAAACCGCTTTTCCAATGACATTCCGTTTGACCGGATTGATGGCTATTGAGGCTGAAATGGTTTTAAAATCAACTTGTTGCCATTGCTGGCTGAATACCATTTGGCAGGCAAAAAACAATAAAAAATTTCGGAATTTCATGCAGTTTTTTTTGAATATTCCCAAAGTTATTGAATTCGTCAGAAAAATAATAATGTTTAAACGAAGTTTGGCAAAAAGATATTACAATCCGGCTGCAGCCAATATTTTAATGTCTTCAATTTCCAGTACTGTTTTCGGATAGCCTTTTTGAACAGCATGTACCATGGCCTGCCCAACCTGTTTCAGCGTCAGGACTTTTTTGGGAAACAAGAGCGGAATTACAAAAATGAGCGGCTTTAGGATGTTTTTTACATTTTTTTGCCCTTTAAAAGGTTTCATAAAACCTGGCCGGAAATTATAAACGCCCCTGAATGGCAATCGGATCAAGTCATTTTCAGTTTTTCCTTTTATGCGTGCCCACATAATCTTGCCTTTTTCCGAACTGTCTGTATGCGAACCAGAAACGTAGGTAAAAACCATATCTGGATTTAGCGCGGCGAGTGTTTTGGCAACATACAGCGTCGTATCATAAGTGATCTGGGTATACTTAGCTTCATCCATCCCGATAGAACTGATGCCGGCACAATAAAAACAAGCATCATATCCCGTCAACACTGCAGTAAAATTTCGAGATTCATAAAATCGGGCACGATCAATTCCTGTAATTTAGGATGTTTTACCAATGAAGGTTTGCGGTTGACCATAACTACTGATGTTACTATAGGATTTTCAAGACATTCAAACAAAACACCTTCGCCTACCATTCCGGTTGCTCCTGTTAAGATTATTTTCATTTTTATTTTTTTTTGCCGTACTCAAATACAACTTTTCGGGCTTTTATGCTGATATGTTTCGGCTTTGCTACATTTTCAAATCTTTAAATTAAAAACTATCTTCGCTCTCAATACAATTTCCTAATTTTCTAATTGGCTAATCCCCCAATGAACAACCTCCTGCAAACCCCGATCGAATACCTTAAAGGCGTTGGCCCCGCACGTGGGGAATTGCTGCGCAAGGAACTTGGGATTTTCAAGTACGGGGATTTAGTTAATTTTTACCCAAACCGGTATATCGACCGTACACGTTATTACAAAATCAACGAATTGCAAAACAGCAATACTGAAGTTCAGGTCGTTGGGAAAATCATCAACATCAAAACCGTCGAGCAAAAAAACGGCAAACGCCTGGTTGCCACTTTCGTCGATGAAACCGGCCAGATGGAACTCGTTTGGTTTCAGGGTCAAAAATGGATCCGCGAGAATTTAAAGCTCAATTTGCTGTATGTGATTTTTGGAAAAACGACTTCATTTGGCGGTGTTTTTAACATGGCACATCCGGAAATGGAACCTCAGGCCGAACATGAGCAAAGCCTTCGATCCGCGATGCAGCCCGTGTATCCATCAACCGAAAAACTCACGCAGCGCGGCATCTCAAACCGCGTCATCAATAAAATGATGCAGCAGTTGTTTATGGAAACCCAGGCGCTGTTCATCGAAACACTGCCTTTATATTTGGTTCAAGAATTAAAATTGATCCCGAAAAACGCCGCTTTATTCAACATTCATTTTCCAAAAAGCAGCGACATTTTGGCGAAAGCCCAATTCAGGTTAAAATTTGAGGAATTGTTTTTCATCCAATTGCAATTGATCACCAAAAACCTGATCCATAAACATAAGATTAAAGGGCATGTTTTTGATAAAGTCGGCTCCAATTTCAACGATTTTTACAACAATCATTTGCCGTTTGACTTGACGAATGCGCAAAAAAGAGTGCTGAAGGAAATCCGCAATGACATGGGAAATCCCGCCCAAATGAACCGGATGCTGCAAGGTGATGTCGGTTCGGGAAAAACCATCGTCGCATTAATGAGCATGCTTTTGGCCAAAGACAATGGCTTCCAAAGCTGTTTGATGGCACCCACCGAAATTCTTGCAAACCAGCACTTCTCCGGCCTGACTGAACTCGCAAAAGATTTGAATATTACCATCAAAATATTGACCGGTTCTGTAAAAACCGCTGAGCGGAAAATCATTCATGAAGCCTTAGAAAATGGCAGTTTGGATATTCTTATTGGTACGCATGCCTTACTTGAAGACAAAGTAAAATTCCACAATTTAGGCCTTGCGATTATTGACGAACAGCACCGTTTCGGCGTAGAACAACGGTCAAAATTGTGGCGTAAAAATGATATTCCACCACATGTTTTGGTTATGACCGCCACACCGATTCCCAGAACCTTGGCGATGAGTTTATACGGCGATCTCGACATTTCAGTCATCGACGAATTACCGCCAGGCCGAAAACCGATCCAGACCGTACACCGATTTGACAGCAACCGCCTTAAAGTCTGGAAATTTATCGCTGATGAAATCGCAAAAGGCCGCCAGATTTACATCGTGTATCCATTGATCCAGGAATCTGAAAAAATGGATTACAAAGATTTGATGGACGGTTATGAAAGCCTTTCACGCGATTTCCCTTTGCCGAAATATGCCATTTCCATCGTTCACGGCAAAATGAAACCCGCTGACAAAGATGCCGAAATGAAACGCTTTTCAGAAGGCAAAACCAACATCATGGTGGCGACAACGGTGATTGAAGTGGGCGTCAACATTCCAAATGCGAGTGTCATGATTATCGAAAGTGCAGAACGTTTCGGCTTGTCACAATTGCACCAGTTGCGTGGCCGTGTAGGCCGTGGCGCCGAGCAGAGTTATTGTATTTTGATGACTTCGCATAAATTATCCGCCGACAGCAAAATCCGTATGGAAACAATGGTGCGTACCAACGACGGTTTCGAAATTGCCGAAGTCGACCTGAAACTCCGCGGCCCGGGCGATATCATGGGTACGCAACAAAGCGGCGTACTGAATCTGCAAATCGCCGACATTGTACGGGACAAAGACATTTTACAATTGGCCCGTAATTATGCGGTCCTTTTGCTCAAGGACGATTCGCAAATGCTAAAACCGGAACACCAGTCGATGAAAAACGTTTTTATCGAAATGACCAAAAAGAAAAACATCTGGAACTACATTAGTTAAGGAATGTTAAATATAAATTAACTGCCAATTTTTTTGATTTATAACAATTAGATTTGTTACCAACTTAACCGTGTGGGCCAAAATTTCACACTGCAACTGCGACTATGAAAGTAAAATACATCGTTTACGCCCTAATGATCATTGGCATTGGCGGATTTATCGCCTACAGGATTACCGAAAACAAAGCCGAAAAAAATGAGTCGAAAGACAAAGGCGGCAAAAAACCGATGGCCGTGAATGGCGTCGTAGTTCAGCCGCAAACATTTGCAAACCAATTGTCTTTATCAGGTTCGATTGAGGCGAATGAACAGGTAGAAATCCGCAGTGAAATTTCAGGAATTGTCGAAGGCATTTATTTTACCGAAGGCGCAAATGTTCAAAAAGGACAAGTCCTTTTAAAAGTCAACGATATTGAATTGCGTGCACAACGTGCTGAAATGGCGACCAAACAAGGCCTCGCTTCAGAAAACGAACGTCGCGCCAAATTGCTTCTCGAAAAACAGGCAATCAGCCAGGAAGAATACGATATTGCGCGTGCCGACTTCAAATCGGCACAGGCACAAACCCAATTGATTAACGCACAGATTACAAAAACATCGGTTCGTGCGCCGTTTTCAGGAAAAATCGGATTGCGTTCAATTTCGCCCGGAACTTATGTGACGCCTGAAAATTTAATTGCGAAACTCGTCAACAGCGGCCAGCTCAAAATCACTTTTTCTATTCCCGAAAAATACGCTTCGCAAATAAAAATCAACTCCCAGATCACTTTTAGCGTTGCGGGTTCTAAAGAAAAATACGCTGCAAAAGTCTATGCTTTAGAACCTGAAATTGCCGTTGACACCCGAACATTAAGAATCCGCGCTATCGCTGAAAATAAAGACGGCAATTTATTGCCGGGAACTTTTGCCAATGTGGAACTGCCGTTGGCGACCATAAAAGATGCGCTCATTGTACCGACAGAAGCGATCGTTCCCGTACAAAACGGCAAAAAAGTTTTTGTCACAAATCATGGCAAAGCCAAAGAAATTATGGTCGAAACCGCCACCAGAACCGCTAAAGACATTGTCATTTTATCAGGGTTAAAAGCCGGCGACACCGTGTTAACGACCGGCGTAATGGCGCTCAAAAACGATGCTCCTGTCAAAGTAAAAGTGGCAAAAGCTGCTAAAACCGAACAACCATGAGTTTATCGACTTTAAGCATCAAAAGGCCCGTTTTCACAATCGTTATCAATTTGACGATTATTTTATTCGGGATTATCGGGTATACTTTTTTGGGCGTACGCGAATTTCCATCGATCGATCCGGCGCAGATTTCCGTTCGTACAAGTTATGCCGGTGCCAATGCCGATATCATTGAATCCCAAATTACCGAACCTTTAGAAAAAGCGATCAATTCGATTGACGGAATCCGGAACATTACATCTTCAAGCAACCAAGGTTCAAGCAACATTACAATCGAATTTAAATTAGAAAAAAACCTCGAAGAAGCCGCAAACGATGTGCGCGATAAAGTGTCGCAGGCCGTTCGAAGTTTGCCTCAGGATATCGATGCACCGCCCGTAGTTTCTAAGGCCGACGCAGATTCTGAGCCGATTATCACAATGACCGTTCAAAGCGATTCTAAGGACGCGCTCGAACTCAGCGATTATGCCGAAAATGTCATTGCCGAAAGATTACAAACAATTCCGGGTGTCAGTTCAGTGCAGATCTGGGGGCAAAAAAGATATGCGATGCGGCTGTGGATCGATCCGGTACGAATGAATTCGTATGGTGTTACGGTTTCAGATGTACGTATGGCATTGGAAAAACAAAACGTAGAACTGCCGTCGGGAAAGCTAACCGGCGCCAATACCGAACTGACCGTAAAAACCGTCGGAAATTTATCCGAAGCCGAGCAATTCAACAACATCATTGTCAAATCTGACGGCGAAAAAGTCGTGCGTTTGAGTGATGTTGGCCATGCCGATCTGGGTCCGGAAAACCTCGAAACTAAAATGTCGGAATCGGGAATTCCACTCGTCGGGCTTGCGATCATCCCCCAGCCGGGAACGAATTACATCGACATTGCGGACCAGTTTTATGAACAATACGAGGTTTTAAAAAAAGAATTGCCGTCGGATATCAAACTCAATATCGCCATTGACAATACGGTTTTTATCAAAAAATCGGTTGTTGAAGTCGCCGAAACTTTAGCGATCGCGATTATACTCGTGATTTTAATCATCTATTTGTTTTTCCGCGACTGGGCGATTGCTTTCCGGCCATTGATCGATATTCCGGTTTCACTGATCGCCACTTTTTTCATTATGTATTTGTGCGGATTTTCGGTTAACGTACTGACTTTGCTGGCGATTGTACTTGCTACCGGGCTCGTTGTTGATGACGGAATTGTGGTTACCGAAAACATTTTCAAAAAAGTGGAAGAAGGCATGTCACCGATTGAAGCCGCTATTAAAGGTTCGAACGAAATCTTTTTTGCCGTGATTTCCATTTCTATTACACTCGCCGCCGTATTTCTTCCGATTATTTTCCTCGAAGGTTTCGTTGGCCGTTTGTTTAGGGAATTTGGCGTCGTCATTGGCGCTGCCGTATTGATCTCTGCTTTTGTTTCATTGACGCTGACGCCGATGCTGAACGCGTACCTGATGAAAGGCGGTGAACAGAAAAAATCAAAATTCTATAATTATACCGAACCTTATTTTGTTAAATTGAACCAGGGTTACGCCCAATCCCTTGGTAAATTCATGAAGCGCAAATGGCTCAGTTTCCCGATTATTATTATTTGTATCGGATTGATCGCATTATTTTTCAGCATCCTGCAAAAAGAAACTGCACCATATGACGACCGTAGTTTTATAGGTGTGAATGTTACGGCTCCCGAAGGCGCAACTTATGAATACACCGACCGTTTCATGCAGGAATTGTCGCAATTGATCAACGATTCCATTCCTGAGAAAAAAGTTAGCCTGGTCATTACGTCACCAGGATTCGGATCGGCATCGGTAAACAGCGGAAGAATCCGGATTGCTTTGGTCGAACCAGATGAACGCGAACGTTCGCAGAAAGAAATCGCCGCCGACCTGACCAAATGGACGAAGCGGTATGCCGAGGCCAAAACGAACGTTTCCGAACAGCCGACCATTGCGGTAAACCGTCGCGGCGGAATGCCCATCCAATACATTATCCAGGCGCCGAATTTTGAAAAACTGCGTGAAAAAATACCGGAATTTATGGATGCCGCAAGCCAGAATGAAACGTTTTCGAATGTCGATGTAAATTTAAAATTCAACAAGCCCGAAATCAACGTAACCATTGACCGTGAAAAAGCCGAAAGCCTTGGTATTTCTGTACTTGATGTCGCACAAACGCTGCAATTGTCTTTAAGTGGGCAACGTTTTGGCTATTTTATGCGAAACGGGAAACAATACCAGGTCATCGGGCAATTTGACCAGCAGGATCGTGCTGCACCACTCGATTTGACCTCAATGTTTGTCAAAAACGCGAACGGGCAATTGATCCAGTTGGACAATGTTGTGAGTACCGATGAGCAAAGCAGCCCGCCGCAATTGTACCACAACAACCGTTACATGTCAGCGACTGTTTCTGCCGGTTTGGCTCCTGGAAAAAGCATCAGCGACGGCATCGAAGCGATGGATGCGATCAAAGCCAAAGTGCTGGATGATACTTTTACAACCGATTTGGGCGGAGAATCTCGTGATTTTGTTGAAAGCAGTTCGAATACGTTATTCGCATTCGGGCTTGCACTATTGCTGATTTTCCTGATTTTGGCGGCACAGTTTGAAAGTTTCATCGATCCTTTTATTATCATTTTAACCGTTCCGATGGCGGTTGCAGGAGCATTATTTTCGCTGTGGCTTTTTGACCAGACATGGAATATCTTCAGCCAGATCGGAACGGTCATGCTGATTGGACTGGTTACCAAAAACGGAATCCTGATCGTTGAATTTGCAAACCATTTGCGCGAAGAAGGCAAATCAAAACTAGAAGCAATCATGGAAGCTTCGGAAGCGCGTTTGCGTCCTATTTTGATGACGAGTTTAGCAATTTCACTGGGTGCGTTACCAATTGCTATGTCATTAGGAGCTGCTTCAACAAGCCGTATTGGAATGGGCGTTGTGATTGTGGGTGGAACAATATTTTCATTGGTACTGACTTTATTCGTGATCCCTGCGATTTACTCAATGTGGTCGCGCGAACGCGTACACCGCCCGGAATTTGACCATATCGAAGAATATGAACGCGACGTAAAACAACATTCGTAAATGAGATTTTTATATTACAGCCTCGTATTTTTATTGGCTTTGCCAACACAGGCGCAGGAACTTTTAACAGTCGAAGATGCGGTGAAAATTGCATTGGAAAACAATTACGACATCCGCATTTCGAAGAACGATTTAAAAATCGACCAAACGAATGTGACGATTGGAAATGCTGGAATTTTACCAACAGTTACGGCTAATGTCATTGACAATAACGGGATCCAGAACAGTTCGCAAACGCGTAGCGACGGCACGGTAAACGAGCTAGACAATGCAAAAAACAACAGTTTGAATTATGGCGTTGGATTGAACTGGACCGTTTTTGACGGTTTTCGGATGTTTGCGCGTTACGATCAATTGAAAGAATTGCAAAAACTCGGCGAAAACGAATTGAAACTGACCGTTTTGAATAAAGTCAGTGAGGTAATGAATGCCTATTATGATCTGGTGCAACAGCAGGCGCAACTTCGCGCACTCGATACGACGATCGTGATTTCACAGGAACGCGTGACATTGGCACAAAACCGATTTACGATTGGGAAAGCGTCTAAATTAGAAGTGTTGAATGCCAAAGTCGATTTGAACACCGATGAAACAACAATTTTACGCCAGAAAGAAACGTATGAAAATACGAAGATCCTGTTGAATGAAATCCTCGCGCGTGAAACGACAGCCAATTTTAAGGTTGTCGATACGATTATCGTTGATTCTAAACTTGAGCTCGCCGATTTGAATGCATTGGCACAAAAACAAAATCCGCAATTGCTCGCGCAAATCATCAACAAACGCATTGCAGAATTGCAGCTGAAACAAGTTAAAGCAACACGCTACCCTACAATTGCAGTAAATACCGGATATAATTTTGTTGATACGCAATCGAGCCTTGGATTTACGACACAAACGAGTTCGCGCGGGCTGACATACGGTTTTACCGCTTCTTTAAATTTATTTGACGGATTGAACCAACATAGAAATGAACGCGTCGCAAAAATACAGATCGAAAATTCTGATATTTTGATCCAACAGCAGAATCAGTCGATTTTATCACAATTGGCGACTGCCTATCAAACCTATCTGACGAATGTGAAACTGATCGAACTCGAGCAGAAAAATGAGGAAATCGCAAAAGAAAACCTGCAAATCACTTTAGATAAATTCAAGATCGGAAACATTCCCACCATTGAAGTCAGGACAGCGCAGTTGAATTATGTCAATGCTAAAGTGCGCAACAGCGATGCACAATTCCAGGCTAAATTATCTGAAATTTCCTTAAAAGAAATCGCCGGAAACCTCTCGTTTTAACAGTTGATAATTTAATTACATTTGTCAAAATCCCTGAAGCAAATGGTTTCATACAATCCTAAAGACTGGTTTACTTTTATTTTCCGATTCCACAAAGCCGATACATTCCGTACGCTGATGCCGATTATGGCGGCTATTGGTTTGTATTCCGGGATTGTTGGTTATATGGAAGTCGAATATTGGAAACTTGCCGATTCGAGTTATATCAAAAACATTACGATCATGCACGGCATGCTGGGTTTTGTAATTTCGTTGCTGCTTGTTTTTCGTACCAATACCGCTTATGACCGCTGGTGGGAAGGCCGTAGAATGTGGGGTTCATTAGTGAACAACAGCCGGAATTTAGCCCTCAAACTATCTTCCATTTTAAAAGACGACAAAGACAAGTTGTTTTTCAGGGAAATGATCCCGAATTATGCAGCGGTTTTACACATTCATTTGAAAGACAGCGATGTGAGCAAGCAGCTTTTTGACAACCTCGATCTCGAAATTGACCACCATAAACATCGCCCGAACCAACTGGCGCAAAAATTATTTGAACGCGTCAATTTATTATATGAAAACGATAAAATCACCGGCGATCAACTCATTATCCTAAATTCCGAAATTCAGTCGTTTACCGATATTTGCGGCGCTTGCGAACGTATAAAAAACACACCGATTCCGTATTCTTACAGCGCGTTTATCAAAAAATTCATCTTCTTTTATGTGATGACTTTACCGTTCGGATATGCATTCAGCCTGGGTTATTACGTCGTTCCGGTGGTGGTTTTTATTTTTTATGTATTGGCAAGTTTGGAGTTGATTGCAGAAGAAATCGAAGATCCGTTTGGCGATGATGAAAACGACTTGCCCACACGGAAAATTGCCGAAAACATCAAAAAACACGTGGAAGAACTGATCTGATTTGCATTCAAAGCTAAAAATTTAGCATTTCATTGAAATCGTTTTCGCGAATTATTACTTACATTTAAGGCTTAGTCTTATTGGTATGAATTCACAGAAAACGCTATTGCAGATGCCGGTTTTATCGGCTGAAAAATCCCTCAAAACTTTGGTTGAAAACCGTACGGTTTATTCACTGAACAATTGCGAACTCAATTTATTTGAAACCTATCAGGAATCGCAATTGGTGCCGTTAAAGTTTAACGATTTGGTCGTAACGAGTATGTTGCGCGGCAAAAAAATCATGCATTTATTTGACGATCCCGGTTTTGATTATTTACCTGGAGAAACCGTTATGATTCCGTCAAATGTCGAAATGAAGATCGATTTTCCCGAAGCGACGAAAAGCAATCCGACGCAATGCCTCGCATTGGCTATTGATCAAAGCAAAATTACCGAAACGCTGAATTTCCTCAACGAACGGTATCCCAAAGAAGGCAGCGGCAATTTCTGGCAGCTCAATTACCAGAATTATTTTTTTTACAACAATGTCGATTTAGCCGCGACCATCAATAAATTAATTAAAGAATGCATGAGTACGTCAATTACCAAAGATGCTTTGGCCGATCTGACTTTACAGGAATTGTTGATCCGGATTATTCAAACACAAACGGCAAAATCTATAGATGACGGACTTTTTTCTGATCGCGACAATCCAATCAATCAGGTTGTCGAATACATCCGAAAAAACCTGAAAGAGAATATTTCGCTTAAAAACCTCAGCGACAAAGCGTGTATGAGTACGGCTTCGTTTTATCGTTTTTTCAAGCGTGAAATTGGCATGAGCCCGATTGAATTTGTATTGAACGAAAAAATCCGCTGTGCGAAAAAACTACTTAAAAATCCCGGAATACAGATTAATGAAGTGTGTTATTTATCGGGGTTTGAAAATTGTAATTACTTCATTCGATTGTTTAAAAAACACGAAGGCATTACGCCGAAACAGTATCAGTTATTGTATGTGAATTAATTATTCAATGTATTTTACGGGTTCTAAATTCTGTTCTTCTTCTGCCGTAAAAATGCGGTATTCAATCCGGAAAGTTTTTTTTAACGGTGTTTCCAATGAAAACCCGCCTACACCAAAAGCATCAATTACATCGAGTGTAAAATGCGCATGTTTCCAGTATTCATATAAATCTTTATCGACCCAGAATTCGGTATCTTCAACTGTCCCGATGCAAACATCGCCCATCCGTTGGTAATAACCACCTTTCTCAAAACACTGCGGTTGCGTCCCTTCACAGCAACCACCGGCCTGATAGAACATAAGATTACCGTGTTTTTCTTTCAGAATGGCTATTAATTCTTTGGCTTTGCCTGTGGCTTCGATTCTGCTGATCATAATTTGGTGTTTAAAATTAGCCACGAATGATACAAAATTGACAAGAATGATTTGTAAAAATTTGTGCCATTCGTGGCGAAAAAATATTAAAAAAAGCCAAGTTTCTTTTTGTCATAAGAAATCAGCATGTTTTTAGTCTGGCGGTAATGCCCGAGCATCATTTTATGGTTCTCACGCCCGATTCCCGATTGTTTGTATCCGCCGAAAGGTGCACCAGCCGGATACGAATGGTATTGGTTGATCCAGACACGCCCGGCCTGGATCGCTCTTGGAACCTGGTAAATTTCGTGTGCATCGCGCGTCCAGACTCCGGCTCCGAGTCCGTACATTGTGTCGTTTGCGATTTCGATAGCTTCTTCTGTCGTTTTGAAAGTGGTAACCGCTAAAACCGGCCCGAAAATCTCTTCTTGGAAAATCCGCATTTTGTTGTGGCCTTTGAACAATGTCGGTTTGATGTAATAACCGCCTTCGAGGTCGCCACCAAGATTGTTCACCTCACCTCCCGTTAAAACTTCTGCACCTTCTTCTTTTCCGAGTTTGATGTAGGACAGGATTTTTTCTTTTTGTACGAGTGAAGCCTGCGCACCGATCATCGTCGATTTGTCTAACGGATTTCCGGCAATAATCGCTTCGGTGCGTTCGATCACTTTGGCGATGAATTTATCGTAAATGTCTTCGTGGATTAATAATCTTGACGGACACGTACAGATTTCGCCCTGGTTCAATGCAAATAAAACGGCACCTTCAACTGCTTTATCAAAGAAATCATCATCATGATCGGCGACGGATGGAAAGAAAATATTTGGCGATTTTCCTCCGAGTTCCAGCGTTACCGGAATGATATTTTCGGTCGCATATTGCATCACCAGACGGCCTGTAGTAGTTGATCCGGTAAAAGCTGCTTTGGATACTTTTTTATTAGTTACCAAAACGCGTCCGAGTTCGGCACCAAACCCATTGACGATATTTACCACGCCCGGCGGCAACAAATCGCCAATCAATTCAAACAAAACTAAAATGGATATTGGCGTACTTTCTGCAGGTTTTAAAACAACTGTATTACCTGCAGCCAATGCCGGAGCGAGTTTCCAAACCGCCATTAAAATGGGGAAATTCCACGGAATGATCTGCGCAATGACACCCAATGGTTCGCTTAAAGCTATAGAAACGGTGTTTTGGTCGAGCTCTGCAATCGAACTTTCCTCTGCGCGAATCACACCCGCAAAATACCTGAAATGGTCGATTACCAATGGAATATCTGCTGCTAAGGTTTCGCGGATTGGTTTGCCGTTGTCAATCGTTTCTACTGTTGCAATGTATTCGAGATTGTCTTCGATAACCTGCGCGATTTTGTTCAATAAAATGCTGCGTTCCGTCACCGATGTTTTTCCCCAGGTTTTAAACGCTTCATGTGCGGCATTTACTGCCAATTCCAAATCCTGTTTGTCGGAATGTGCTGCTTGGGTAAAGACTTTCCCGTCGATTGGAGAAACGACGTCGAAATAATTCCCATTTACGGGAGCGGTAAATTTTCCGTTAATGTAGTTGTCATACTTTGCCTTAAATTCAGGTCTTTGTGCGATATTGCTCATAATGCTAAAAATTTTTGATTCTCTCAAAATTAGCTTCATGAATCAAATTTGAATAGCATAAATCGGTCAGGTTATAGCACAATTTAATTAATAACGAATAATTAACATCTTCAAACGAATTGACAATGGGTTATTATTTGCAAAATGACTTATCAATCATCCATCGTCAATTATTAATTCATTTATTGTGGTGCATTTTCGAAACCGTTTCTACAAAATCTTTTTTCGTACTATCAGAATACGCTTTGTCATTGATATTGAATTGTTTTCCCGGAATATCATTTTCTGATTTTTCTTCTGACGAATTCGGATTGGGTTCAAAACTTTGGTTTCCCGGTAATGGCGGATCATTTGGCGGATTGCCGTCGCCAGGTACTTTGTAACCATCTTTATTCGGGTCTTTTTTGGGATTGTTGATATGCTTTTCCATGATTCTGGTGTTTTGATTTGGATAAATTTACATCGGCAACAGCCAAAAATCCATTACAACATTATTCGTTTATCTTACATCAATCTGAATCGCCTTTTTGTTAAGATTGTTGATGATTCATTGTCCATTATCCATTGTCAATTGTCCCGTGTTAATTATCTTTGCAGCCGTACTAAAAATTGATTCATGAAAATATCTTACAACTGGTTAAAACAATTCATTAAAATAGATTGGAAATCTGAAGAAACTGCCGCCTTGCTGACCGATTTGGGCCTCGAAGTCGAAGTCGTCGACAAATACCAATCGGTTAAAGGCGGACTCGAAGGCCTCGTCGTTGGCCATGTTTTAACCTGCGTACCACATCCAAACGCCGACCGTTTAAAAGTCACAACCGTTGATTTAGGCGATGGCGCTCCGGTTCAGATTGTTTGCGGCGCAGCCAATATAGCGGCCGGGCAAAAGGTTCCTGTAGCGACAATCGGAACGGTTTTGTATGATAAAGACGGCGCGCCATTTACCATTAAAAAAGGGAAAATCCGCGACAAGGAAAGCCACGGAATGATCTGTGCGGAAGACGAGCTCGGCCTTGGAACCAGCCACGACGGCATTATGGTTTTAAGCGATGATCTAAAACCCGGGACTTCAGTTGCTAAAGTATTCAAAATAGAAAACGACGAAATCTTCGAAATCGGACTCACACCAAACCGCGCCGACGCAATGAGCCATCTTGGAACAGCAAGGGATTTGCGTGCCGGATTGTTGCAAAAAGGCGTCAGTGTTGAGTTGATTACGCCATCGGTCAGCAATTTCAGGATAGATAAAAGAACATTGAAAATTGATGTTGATGTTAAAGACATTAAATTGGCTCCAAGATATTGCGGTGTGACAATTTCGGGAATTACAGTAAAACCGTCACCGGAATGGCTGCAAAACCGTTTGAAATCCATCGGGATCAATCCGAAAAACAATGTGGTCGACGTGACAAATTATGTGTTGCACGAACTCGGGCAGCCGCTACACGCTTTTGACGCTTCAAAAATAACAGGGAAAATTTCGGTAAAAACTTTACCGGAAGGCACAAAATTTACCACTTTAGACGACATCGAACGCACGCTTCATGCAGAAGATTTAATGGTTTGTGATGAAAAAGGCCCATTAGCGATTGCCGGTGTTTTTGGCGGAAAAAATTCAGGTGTGAATGAACACACGAATGCCATTTTCTTGGAAAGTGCTTATTTTAATCCGGTGAGCGTTCGTAAAACTGCCAAAAGACATACGTTGAGCACCGACGCTTCGTTCCGATTTGAGCGCGGCATTGACCCAACGATTACTGAATATGCCTTGAAACGTGCGGCTTTACTAATACAAGAAGTTGCCGGAGGCGAAATCACTTCAGATGTGATCGACATTTACCAGAAAAAAATTGAGGATTTTCCGGTATTTTTGAATTATGCCAAAGCCGCGAAACTCATCGGACAGGATTTGCCGAAGGAAACGATCAAGAAAATTTTGGCGTCACTTGATATCAAGGTCAACAGCGTTACCGATGCAGGACTTGGGCTTACAATTCCCGCTTACCGCGTTGATGTGAATCGTGAAATTGACGTAATCGAGGAAATCCTTCGTGTTTACGGTTACAACAACATCAATTTCACGAAAAAATTAAATGCGACCGTTTCAAATTCGCCAAGAACGGAAGATTATAAAGTACAAAATGTCGTTGGAAACCAGCTGAATTCAATGGGTTTCCATGAAATGATGGCCAATTCGCTGACTTCGCCGGAGTACATCGAGTTGACTGAAATGCTGAAAGAGGAACACAACGTGACGATGCTGAATCCATTGAGCAGTGATTTATCTGTGATGCGCCAATCGTTGTTGTTTTCTGGTTTGGAAGCTGTTTCATACAACATCAACAGGAGAAATTCCGATTTGAAATTGTTTGAATTCGGAAAATCATACCACAAATTCGAGTCGGGTTACGAAGAGCAAAAGCACCTGACGTTGTTCGTTTCGGGAAACCGCGGCGGCGAAAGTTGGGCAACGGCGCAAAAAACATCCGATTTCTTTTTGTTTAAAAGTTATGTGAATGCGATTTTGTCAAGGCTTGGCATCGAAAAAACACAAAACCAGCCATTGGTTTCAGATTATTTTGCTGAAGGCATTGCGGTTTCGGCGGCGAATGAAATTTTGGTAGAATTTGGAACCATCAAAAAATCTGTACTCAAACATTTTGACATCAAACAGGAAGTTTTGTTTGCCGATTTTAACTGGAACCTGATTTTAAAATTGATCTCAAACAAAATCAAATTTGCCGATATACCGAAATATCCTGAAGTGCGCCGCGACTTATCATTATTGGTAAACAACGACATTTCATTTGAATCCGTGTATAAAATTGCGCGCCAAAGTGAGAAATCGTTATTGAAAGACATCAATTTATTTGACGTTTACGAAGGCAACAATCTGCCGGAAGGAAAAAAATCATATGCCGTAAGTTTTGTAATTCAGGACAATTCCAAAACACTGACCGATGCACAGGTTGATAAAATCATGGGCAAATTGCAGCAAAACCTGCAAAACGAATTGGGTGCGAGCCTGAGATAATTTTTAAAAAAGCAAATTAAATGCATTTCTGCCTTAAAACGGAAATGCGTTTTTTGTTGTTAAATTTTGCATAATCTGTTACGAAGTTTTAAAAAATGATTAGCTTTAAATAACGAATTAAAACTTATAATGAAAATTCCAGAACAATACCTTCCGGTGATGCCTTACCTGATTTTAAATGATTCCGCTCGTTTTTTTGAGTTTGTGGAAACCGTCTTTGGTGCCACAGAACAATATATAGCCAAACATGAAACCGGAGCCATTATGCATGGCGAAATCAAGATTGGTGATGCGGTAATTATGTATTCGCAAGCTGTAGAAAGTTTTGCGCACAAACCCGCCGGAATGTTCATTTATGTAAGCGATGTTGATAAAATTTATGATGCCGCTTTACATCAAAAATGCCTTAGCCTGATGCCGCCGGAGAAAAAAGATTATGGCTATACGGCCGGATTTGAAGATCTTTTTGGCAACCAATGGTGGATCGTTCAGGCAGATTGAAGAAAAAATTTTATATTTGAAATACATTAAACAACTTTAAATACACCACAACATGAAAATTAAAATCTTAGCCATTTTTGCTTTTTTAATGACAGCCGGCTCGATACAGGCTCAATCTGCGGCAGACAAATGGCCTGCTTTAAAAGAATTCCACAAGGTAATTTCAGAAACATTTCATCCGGCTGAATCAGGAAATCTCGCACCTGCGAAAGCACGATCTGAAGAATTGGCAACAAAGGCCGCCGCTTTATTAAAATCAGACATTCCGGCAGAATACCGGACGAATGCCATCCTGGTTTCAGCTGAAAAACTGCAGATCAAAGCCAAAGCGTTAAACAAACTCGTCATTGCAAAAGCTTCTGATGCAGAAATAACTAAAGCGATTACCGACGTTCATACCGTTTTTCATGACATTGCCGGGCTTTGTTCCGAAGAGAAAAAACAATAATTTTAAGCCCAGTCAAACGATTGGGCTTTTTTCATAATTTTCGATGATTGCTATCAACAAAATCCATCACATTGCGATAATTGCATCCGATTATGCTGCTTCCAAAAAATTTTACACTGAAATTTTAGGACTATCCGTTATTCGAGAAGCCTATCGTGCCGAACGCGAATCTTATAAATTAGACCTGGCCTTACATGGCGAATATGTTATCGAACTGTTTTCATTCCCAAATCCGCCACAGCGAAATTCCCGGCCCGAAGCAAGTGGTTTGCGCCATTTGGCTTTTGAAGTCGACGATATTGTTGCTACTGTAAAACATCTGGAAACATATCAAATCACTGCCGAAACAGTCAGAATTGACGAGTTTACAGGCAAGCGTTTTACGTTTATTTCCGATCCCGATTTATTGCCAATTGAATTTTATGAAAGGTAATTCTTGGAATTTTACAATTTTTTTAAAAAGTCCTGTAAATAAATACTGCGCAAAAATCCTGAATTTTGGTTAAGAATTTAAGCATCAAAAATCTGCCAGGATTCAAAACGCTTAGTTATTAAAATTGGGAAAAATTGCTATTGAAAGAGAAAGGCATTCTGTTTAGGATGTCTTTTTTTGTATCCAAAACTTTGGAAATGAGATGCGCTTTTTTCTGGCTCAAATGATTTCACAAAATTTTAAATCCGATAGCCGTTTCCAATTGCTTTGCGTAATTTTGTAAATACCAATCCACTTACATGAAAACAGTTTCCAGCATCCGAAAAAATTATGGTTTCATTGTCATTAAAAAATTAATTGTCGCATCCATTTTAATCGGATTTTCATCGGGATTTTTAGCCATCGTACTCAAAAAAATCACCGAACATTACGAAACTATTTTTTTTGAACAGGCTTCTGAAAACAAAATCCTGTTTGTTGTTTTTCCGGCTTTCGGATTGTTTGTGATTTATTTCCTGCGCCAGTATTTGTTTAAGAAAAAAGAAAATAAAGGTATTAAAGAAATTTTTGAAAGCTCGAATTCCAAAACTAAAAACCTACCGGTTTATAAAATTCCGTCCCACTTTTTTAACGGATTCCTTACTGTAGTTTTTGGCGGATCAACCGGAATTGAAGTGTCTACGGTAGTGGCTTCTGCAACGATAGGTTCGGTGGCACAACAAAAAGAAAACCTTTTCCGCAAATACAAAAAAGAATTGATTTGTGCAGGTGTTGCAGCCGGAGTCACAGCGCTTTTCAGTACACCTTTTGCCGGAATTTTATTTGCTTATGAAGTCATTTCCAAAAAAGTAACGCGTGTTTTTTTACTGACCAATATCATTGCCGTAGCCGTTGCTTTTACTTTGATTACCATTTCAAAAGAACAGCCGCTTTTTGCAATTGATAGTACCAATTGGAATTATTATGCGATTCCGTATTTTATTTTGCTTGGGATTTTGGCCGGAATGCATTCGGTTTACCTGACGCGCTGCGTGCTTTTTTTCAAATCTGGATTTTTAAAAAACCAGGCGCACATCGTAAAAATTGTTTCCGGCGCAGCAATTATCAGCATTTCACTATTGATTTTGCCACAATTGTATGGCGATGGTTATCATGCAATTCACGACATCATTGGAAAACCGAATGCAGTACTGACATTAACATTGGCACTGACTTTTATCGGGATTATTTTTATAAAACCAATTGTAACCGCAACCACTTTAGCTTCCGGCGGTGACGGCGGCGTTTTTGCCCCCAGCCTTTTCATAGGCGCGTTTTTAGGATTGCTGACCGCTTTTGTATTGAATACTTTTTTTGATGCAAATGTCATTCCGCTGAATTTTCTAGTCATTGGGATGGCGGCCATGCTCAGTGCGAGTATCCATGCGCCCTTTACCGCGTTATTCCTCGTTTGCGGATTGACCGGAGATTACACGCTGTTCTTCCCTATTCTATTGGTTTGCCTGGTATCAAAATATACTGCGCAACTGATTTATCCTTTTACAGTATATACGGTTCCGGCCAATATTTCGAAATAACATGCCGCTAAAAAAGATCAGGCGCGGTTACCGCACGACCAAGTACATCCTTTATAAAGAAACGCTTGTTGATTATAAAGAACATTTCTGGGCATTTTTAGGTTCGTTCATAGGCATTGGGATCATTGCGTATCTGCAATCGCGGCAATTGCCAGGTTCGGATGTGGTGTTCCTGATCGGGTCGTTTGGCGCATCGAGCGTTTTGGTGTATGGCGTGATCCAGAGCCCGTTGGCCCAACCGCGAAATTTAATTGGCGGGCATTTGGTTTCAGCCATTATCGGCGTTACGGTTTTGCAAATCGTTCCTGATATTTTATGGATCACAGCGCCGTTAGCCGTCTCTCTTTCAATCGTAATGATGCAGGTAACGAAGACTTTGCATCCGCCGGGAGGCGCGACCGCTTTGATTGCAGTAACCGGTTCTGATGCAATTAAAAATATGGGCTATTGGTATGTCCTTTCCCCTGTTCTCAGCGGCACTTTGATCTTACTTGTTGTCGCGCTTGTCTTTAACAACATGACTTCAAACAGGAAATATCCAAATGATAAAAAGTATCACAAATTCAGAACACGGCTGCAGAACAAGCTTTTAAAAAAGTAACACACGCTGCATTTTGTTAATTACTTTTTCGAATTTTACTGAATATAAATTTTACCTTTGGCGTTCAAAAAATAATACAGATTATGGTTTATAAATTCAGAGTAATTCTCGACTCGGAAGAAGATATTTTCCGCGATATTGCGATTTTGGAAGACGATACATTGGAAGATTTTCACAATGCTATTGTGAATGCATTTGACTTTGACGGAACGGAACTCGCGTCTTTTTATACTTGTGACGACCAATGGAACCAGGAAGACGAGATTTCGCTTTTTGATACCGGAGATGTTGCCGGCGAACAAAAAATCATGAGCGATTACCAGCTCTCGGAAATTTTGAATACCGACAGCACTAAAATCATTTATGTGTACGATTTCCTGAACATGTGGACATTTTTAGTGGAACTGGCTGCCATTGAAGAAGTTGCTGCAGCTGAAATCTACCCGAACACCTTATTTGCCCACGGAATCATGCCATTAGATGCCGGAGATAAAAGTTTTGAAGCCGATGACATGCACAACGACATTTACGGAGAATTCGAAGATGATCTCGACGAAGATGATCTTGATATGTTTGACGACAATGAGAGTTTTGAAGATTTCGGATTTGAGGAAAACTGGAATTAATTCAATTAATAATTAACAAGTAGTAATTAATATTCTGTCCGGAATCTTTAATTGGTACACTTTCAACCGCAACAATTATTAATTATTAATTATTAATTGTTCATTAAAATTATGATCAATTTATACAACACCAACATTGACACGCTTTCCATTCACCGAGTAGGAAACAAAAGCCGTAATGAAGCCATTTTTTTATCGGAACAGCCATTTGGCATGAATGATGAAATTGCGCCGCTGATCAAAGAATTCTTTTTCAAGCCTTTTCGTGAAAAAGAGGAAAATTACTTCCAGTTTGCACATGAAATCGATTTGGAATACAACGATATGTTTAAGTTTTCGACTGAAATTTTTGAAAATCCGTCGAATTTGCATGATGTTTCGAAAAAAATCACCAAACACTTATTTGAACAGTCAAACCATCCGCACATTAAAAACGGTGAAGTTTATGTGACTTATCTGACAAATTTAACGATTGACAACAATCCTGTTGATGCAATCGGGATTTTCAAAAGCGAATTGCAATCAGACTTTTTACAGTTTGAAGAAAAAGGAACAACGCTCGAAATGATCCTGCAACACGGCATCAACCTGAACAAATTAGACAAAGGCTGTATCATTTTTAATTACAAAAAAGAAGAAGGTTATAAAATCCTGACTGTAGACAGCAACCGCTATGACGCGCGTTACTGGCTCGAACATTTCCTTTCGGTAGATGCTTTTGAAGATGAGAATTTCATCACTAAAAAGTACCTCAAATTCTGTCAGAATTTTGCCAAAGACGTCGTACTTCCTGCAGAAGACAAAAAAGAAGAAGTGATGTTTATGAACCGTTCTGTGAATTATTTTGCAAAAAATGACCAGTTTGAAGAAACGAACTTTTTGAATGAAGTGCTGGACAATCCAGATTTGATCCCGGAATTTAAAAATTACAAAGTCGACAAAGGTGAAAAGTACAGTATTGAAGACATCACGTCGTTTCCTATTGCTAATGCAGCGGTTTCTGATGCGCGAAAATCGATTAAAAACGTGATCAACCTTGATACGCACATCCAGATCAAAATGGATTTTATCAATCCCGAAAGTGCCGAGAAATATGTTGAAAAAGGCTGGGATGAAGAAAAACAGATGTATTATTACCTAGTGTACTTCAACAAAGAGCAAAAAAGCTAAAAATAAGATTTACCTGATAAAATAAAAAGCGTCCTGAAATAAAATCAGGCGCTTTTATTATTTATAAATTGTAGGTTTTTTATTATCTATGATGTATTTTTATGTAGTTCATCGTGTTTTTTGGTAATTATAACTGATTTTTTAATACGTTTATTATACCAAAAACCTACTATAGATGAAATCAATTACTTACAAAAAACATTCTTTAAAAGGCCGGTTAATGTGTGCTGTTCTTGGCCATAAATTTAAAACCATCAAATATGTCACCGACCATTTTAAGGAATTTGAATGCCGGATTTGCCATTTACAGGTTACGAATGACATTACTTCTGAAAAAATTTCCCTGACACAGGAGCACCGCAAAATTAACCAGGCACTCATTAAATTATACAGAAAAAAACAGCTGCCGCTCTAAACCGGATATTTTATTAAAAATTTACCGGTAACAATTCCTTACCTTGTTCGTCCAATACAAAATTAAAAAACGGACAACTTGGAAACCATTCTCTCGATTAAAAATCTGAACAAACGATACGGCTTGGTTCAGGCTGTAAAAAATGTTTCTCTGGAAATACACAAAGGCAATGTTTACGGGATTCTTGGCCCGAACGGCAGCGGAAAATCGACTACGCTGGGCATTGTCTTAAATGTAGTCAACAAAACTTCAGGCGAATACAGCTGGTTCAACGGAATCATGGAAACGCATGAGGCACTTAAAAAAGTGGGGGCAATTATTGAGAGACCCAACTTTTATCCTTACATGACTGCAAAGGAAAATCTTGAACTCGTTTGCAAAATCAAAAACATCAACTATTCAAAAGTTACGGAAAAGCTGGAACTTGTCGGGCTTATCGATAGAAAAGACAGCAAATTCCGTACTTTTTCCCTTGGGATGAAACAAAGGCTGGCCATTGCTTCAGCCCTGTTGAATGATCCTGAAATATTAATCCTGGATGAACCAACAAATGGGCTTGATCCGCAGGGCATTCATCAAATCCGGGATATCATCAAACAAATTGCCGCACAAGGCACAACTATTTTGCTGGCTTCGCATTTGCTCGATGAAGTGGAGAAAGTATGCTCGCATGTTTTAGTATTGAGAAAGGGCGAAGTATTGTATTCCGGCTCTGTTGACGGTATGTCTGCGAGCGATGGTTTTTTCGAATTGCAGGCCGAAGACAATCACGCATTACAATTGGCTTTAAGCCAACATCCAGCAGTTGAAAAAATCACAGCTGAAAATAACAAACTTCTGGTTTATTTAAAAGAACCATTAGAAGCGATCGCTTTGAACCGTTATCTGTTTGAGCGAAATATTGTGTTGTGCCACCTTGTCAAACGCAAAAACAGCCTTGAGGAACAGTTTCTGGAATTAACGAATAATCCAACAAAAAACAACTAAGGAAATGAAACGATTACTTTCTATAGAGCTTCAGAAAATCTGGAAAAATAAGGCAAGCCGCGTCCTTACTTTGAGTTATTTTATTTTGCTTTCGTTTATTGCATTGATTGCTTCTATCAAATTCAATATTGGTAATTTCCAACTGCATATTGCCGAACAGGGCATTTTTAATTTTCCATACATCTGGCATTTTAACACCTATATCGCTGCAATGCTGAAATTTTTCCTGGCGATTGTGATCGTATCCATGATGGCCAACGAATACAGTTATGGAACTTTAAAGCAGAATCTGATAGATGGCATGAGCAAACAGGAATTTATCAGTTCAAAATTTTTAATGGTCATTGCGTTTGCATTTATTTCGACCGTATTTGTTTTCCTGATGTCGTTGGTTTTAGGCTTTTTCTTTTCTTCATATACAGAAATCGGAATTGTGTTTTCTGACCTCGAATATTTATTAGCTTATTTTATAAAACTGACCGGGTTTTTCTCTTTTTGCCTTTTCCTTGGTATTTTGGTAAAACGTTCTGCTTTTGCATTGGGTTTTTTATTAGTATGGAGTATACTCGAAGGGATTTTAATCGGCATTCTTAGCTTTCAGATATTCCCAAACGGCAATACGGCGGCAATGATTGCGCAGTTTTTACCATTGGAAGCAATGTCCAATCTGATCGTCGAGCCTTTTACGAGATTATCGATCATTAAATCCATCGGAACCCAGATCGGCGTTGAAAATACTAAAGATTACGGTGTGCACTGGTACGGCATTTTAATCGTGATTGCATGGATCATAATTTTTATGTTAATGTCCTATAAATTATTAAAAAAACGGGATTTATAGTATCTTTGCGAGCGATATGACTCCCATCAAAAATTTACTTTTTCTCTCGATATTTTGTTTATTTACGAATTTCGCACAAGCGCAATACGTAATAGTAGACGATACTTTTACGGCGGCGCAACTGGTTCAAAATGTACTTGTAAACAGTCCGTGTGCCCAGGTTTCCAATTTTAAAGCAAGCGGTGACACTTTTAGTGCGGGCGCCCAAAGTTATGGAAGATTTAATGGCGGATCAAGCAGTTTTCCATTTGCCGATGGCGTTGTGCTTGCTACTTCCAGAGCCAAAAGCATTGAAGGTCCAAATGACGGTCTTGTTGATGAACGCAACACGGCCTGGCTTGGCGATTCCGACTTAGAAACGGCATTGGGAATTTCGGGTGGCTTTTTTAACGCAACGGTCCTTGAATTTGATTTTTTACCTTTATCAAGCCAATTTAGTTTTGATTACATTTTTGCTTCGGAAGAATACAGTGGTAGCGGCAATGTTTGCCGGTATTCTGACGGATTTGCATTCCTGCTGAAAAAGGCGAATACGAGTGATCCGTATCAAAACCTAGCCCTGATTCCAAATACCAATGAGCCGGTTTCTGTGATTACAGTACACGAAGCAGGCAGAGGAACATGTAACACGTATCCACAGTATTATGGCGGCGATAACGGACTAAATGCGCCCATCAAACTCGACGGTCAAACAATCCCTATGACCGCGTATGGCATTGTAGAACCCAATGTTTTATACCACATCAAACTGGTTATTGCCGATCATGAAAATCCACGGTACGATTCAGCCATCTTTTTAGAAGCCGGAAGTTTTAAAATTGGTACCGATCTTGGGTCAAACCGCTTACTGAGTGCTTCAAATCCTTTATGTGTCGGAGAAAATCATCCGCTTGACGCAACCGAACCTACAGCCACCAGCTACCGTTGGTACAAAAACAACATAAGAATTCCTGCGCCACTGGGAACCGCACCGATTTATACCGTCAGATCTCCGGATTCCGGAACTTACAGAGTTGAAGTGGTATTGGGAACAGGAGGTTGTATGTCTACCGGAGAAGTCGAATTGGAATATGCAGCATTACCAGCTGTTTCTCCCGCGGCTTTGGTGCAATGTGATCCCGATAATGACGGCGTGAGTATTTTTAATTTAACAAATGCCGATGCGGTGATTAAAAACGGAGATGCCACGCTAGGTGCTGTCACCTATTATCGCGATTTGCCGAACGCGCAGGCGGAAACCAATAAAATTACAAATCCGGAAAATTACAGCAGCAGTGCAGGATCAGTTTATGCCACTGTGCCTAACAGCTATGGCTGTAATGGTATTTCCAGAGTACAATTGAGTGTTTCGAACAATAGCGTTGGCAACACTACCCTGTCAACCTGCGACCTTGATGCCGACCCTATTCAGGATGGAAAATATAATTTCCGCCTCAGCGATGCAGATACTGACGTTCTGGCCGGACTGCCCACCGGATTGCCACTAGTGGTTCAGTA
>Ga0081606_1000088_pt1 | contig 67551 bp, 59 predicted proteins | sample EareggfetidaYelm_FD_71127 | JGI IMG/M metagenome (GOLD analysis project Ga0081606, IMG submission 71127) | Earthworm egg capsule microbial community from the University of Washington, USA - E. fetida Yelm (SPADES assembly) (version 2) | ecosystem: Host-associated > Annelida > Reproductive system...
CCGCTCCGGCCAGAAGCGCCGAAGGGGCACACTGAGGGCACATGCGGAAACGAGGGCAAAGAAAAAGCCCAGCAACCCCTCGGGATTGCTGAGCTTCTGAGTGTGGAGGCGGCGGGAATCGAAACCGCCGCTCGGGGCTTCCGGAGAGAGCACTCCAGCGAGGACCTGCTGTAGCGCTGGGGAGGGCAGGTGGAGGAGACGGTGCTGGACGAGGCAGTGAGAGGCCACCTCGCCACGCCGCTGGCGGAGAGAAGTCGAGCGCCGCATTGCGCCAGATGAGGCTTCGCACCGCCGGGAACCGGTGTGACTCGATGGCCGAGACCACCCGAAGCGGCAGACCGATCATGCCCGTGTCGTGCTCGAGCATGCGCTCGATGGCGCGGTGGGTCTTCCCCGTAATTCGTAGGCCCCAGCTTCCGCCACGACGACAGACGGCCGGCTGGATGGGCTGGAATTCATTGGCGAAGTCTAACCTGGAGCATGACCCTCCACCCTCGGGGCTGGCCCACCGGGAGGCCAAGCACGGCACCCTCCAGGGGGAAAGGTAGGGAGGACACACCCGGAGGAAGCGGACACGGTACATGGGCTGGCCCGAGCCAGGCGACCGCGTCGCTCGTCCTCACGGGTCGGGCGCGAGAGCAGGTCAGAAGCGCGTCATGGACGCCGTCGCGGCGCGGCTCGCGGACCTCCGCCGGGGTCTGCCTTTTCACACCATGATGCGGCACCATGCGGGCCCGCCCGGAGTCACGGGCATGAGGAGGCGGCAACCATCATGGCCAGGGCGCTCATCATCGTGGACCTCGAGGGCGTGGCGGGCGTGGACAGCGTCGACGCGCTACTGGCCGGGACGCCCGCGTACCCACGGGCCCAGGAGTGGGTGACCGCCGAGGTGAACACCGTGGTGGAGGGGCTGCTGGAGGCGGGCTTCACGCACGTGCGCGTGAGTGACAGCCACCTGTCGGGCTCCCGGGAGACGAACCTGCTGCCGCACGCGCTGCACCCCGCGGCCGAGCCCCACTTCCACGAGGCGGACACGTACGCGGTCCATTTCTTCGAGGACGTCCAGGCCGTGGTGTGCCTGGGCATGCACGCGGCGGCGGGCAGCGGGGGCTTTGGCGCCCATACCCAGGATCTGTTGGGGGCTTGGACGTGCGCGGGCCGGGCGTTGTCCGAGTCGGACGTGGTGCTGGGACTGGCGGCGGAGGCCGGAGTGCCCGCGGTGTTCGTCTCGGGAGACGACGTATTGGGCAAGAGCCTGGGCGAGCGCGTGGGCTACGTGTGCACCAAGAAGACCCTGTCCTCCACGCGCGCCTACTCGCGTCCCGTCGAGGAAGTGCTCGCGGAGCTGCGGCGCGCCGCCGCGCTACCGACCCGGGCGCTCGAGCCCATTCCGAGCGCGCCGCTCGTGCTCTCCTTCAAGAGCCTGCAACAGGCGCGACGGGCCGCCGCCACGGGAGCGCACCAGGTGGACGCCTACCGGGTACGGGTAGAGGGCACCACCTTCCGCGAGCGCTACACCCACGCGATCAAGGCCGCCTTGGCCGCCACCGCCGTGATGGGCCAGGCGGTGACGTCCGAGCCGGGCAGCCCGGGGCTCATTCGCGACGTCCAGGCGCTCTTGCGTCTGTCCGGGGCGCCGGCCGGGGCGCCCGCCTCACGCGCCCAGGAGGCCGAGCGCGCACTCGCGGCGTTCCTCTCCCTGACATCGGGGGCGGACGATGCGTCGCGAGCCCTGCGGGCGTTGACGCTGCACATGCTGGAGGGCCATGCGCCCCAGTCCTTCGCGCGCTGGGGGTTGGGACCGGTGGCGCGGGATGCGGTGGACGCGCTGGCCGAGGTGCCACTCGCGCTGCCCGACGGACTGGATCCCGACGAAGGCATGGCGCGCGTGGACGCGTGGTTCGTGCGTCACAAGCGCGGTCTGCCGAATCGGCCCCTGCCGCCCGATGCCCTGCGCGCCTACCTCACACACCTGGACGAAGAGGGGTATGGGCACTACGCGTGGTTGCTGGGCGAGATGGTGGCGACCTGCGGCGTGGATGTCCGTCTGCCCATCCCCGCACGCGCGTTCCGCGACCTATCACGCGTCGTGGACCTCTACTGGCTCACGCACCTCTACCTGTTGGACAGCCATTACCTGCGCTCGCCCGTGAGCGCGCCCGGCGCGGCGGCCTGGACGGAGGAGTTGCTCGTGGCCACGCCCTGGGTGCTCGAACAGGGCAACGTGGATCTGGCGGGTGAAGTGGCCTTCTGCCTGCAGTGCGGGGGGGAGTCGGGCGGAGGCGCGCACGCGTCGCTGCTGACCTTCCTCGCCGAGCAGCAAAGGCCCGAGGGCGACATGGAGGGCGATGCGCACGCCACCGCGACCGCCCTGCTCGCCTTCGCGGGTTCCTTGGAGCGCTCGCCCCAGGAGACCTGAGCCGTGGAAGCGGCGGGAATCGAAGCCGCCGCTCAGAGCGGGCCGAACGCCTCTTCCAGGAACTGGCGCATGGCCGCTGGCCGCCGCTCCAGCGCGTCACGCAGGGACTGGACCTCGGCCGACCAGACGCCCACCGTGGCTGGGTACCTCCAGCGGCTGACGTGAGCGGGCATCTCCGGTTCGAGCTTCGCGGCCAGCGCGTCTACCCGCGCCGTCATGCGCGCCACCGTGAAGGTGTTCTCCAGGTGCCAGAAGAAGCGAGAGACGAACCGGGCCTTGAACTCCGGAGCCTCGAGCAGCCTCCTCGCCAGGAGAACGGACGGCTCGGGCAGTTCATCGTCCGTCAACAGCCGCGCCAGGGAGTCGGAGTCCGGCCCCGACGTGAACGCCAGGTCCAGGTCATACAACAGCCAGCGCCAGCGGCCATCCCCCACCGAGGGCTCGTCACCGGGAGTCCCCGTGCGGTAGCGCCACAGCTTGACGTTGTTCTGCGGCCAGTCCTCGTTCCCGAAGAAGACCTCCACGATGGTGTAGTCGATGAAGTTGTCCACATCCATCAACGTCTTCACGTGTGCGTAGTTCTCGTCCAGGGACAGGTCGTTCTCGCGCACGAACGTCAGGAGTTGCGCATAGGGCTCCTCATCGCCCGGTGAGCCGACATCCAGCTCGCCCGTGCCCTGCACGATGACCACCTTCTTGCGGTCGAGCCCATGGTGTTGCGCGAGGTAGTACTCGTCATAACGCTCGCGCAGCTCATGCAGGCCCCAGTACTCCCCATTGAGGTACATGGCCGCGGGACGGCACGCCTGCAGCTCGAGCCCGATGCCGACGAGCATTCCCTGCAGCGCGCAATCCTTGAGCTTCGAGGTAAGGGAGTCCTGCCCGGACGTGCGGACGATCAGCCGCTTGAATTCGCGCAGCGACGACTCGGGGAAGACGGCCGCCTTGAACGTGTCGGGGCCATAGTCATCCTTCGCGTACAGGCGCAGGCTCTTCTGCGGCAGCGCGGCGCTGCCCGAGCCGTGGATGCGCACTCCCGCGTTCTGCGCCAGCACCCGCTGCCCCGTCGACTCGAACCACTCGACGTGCACCGGGCGCTCCCACTCCTTGCCGTCCTGCATGTAGTTGCCGGTTCCCCAGTGCCAGGGCCAGCTCGGATCGTTTTCATGGACCATGCCAGGGACGTAGATGCCCTGGGTGGGGTCGAAGAAGTTCCCGGCGTCGGTCACCAGCGACACGATTGGCAGCGTGGAGGGAAGTGCTCCCAGCAGATAGGTCCGGGCCTCGCCAGGACCCACGTGGATGTCGCCCGAGAAGCGCTGGATGCGCACCACGGTGGCGAGCGGAACGTCCTCCAGGGGCGGCATCCACCGCCAGGACAACGGCGCGTCCGCCGGGTTCGTGGGAATGAGCGACAAGGGCCCGGGCTCGCCCCGGCGGCTCAACAGGACGAGTGGTCCACTGGCCAACGGTGAGGTGGACGTGGGGGTCGAACCATCCAGCGTGTAGCGTGTCTGGGTCACCGAGGAACCAGGCAGGCTCAGGATCGATTCGGCCTGATAGAGGCTCGGGTCGGAATCGAAGCGCACGCGCTGGAAGTCGATGCGCGCGCTCCCCACCTGGCCCTGGACGTCATGGGCCCGGACCTCGAGTGACGTCGCGTCGTCTCCCGGCCGCCAGTGAATGCGCCAACGCGTCCCCTCCGGGTTCACGTCCGCCAGACCGACGAATCGCTCGCCCTCGTGAACCTCGATGCGCGCGAGCCCCGCCCGGCTCTGGACGGAGCCCTTGAGCAGATGGCGGGGATTGTCCATTTCCGTGATTTCCACGGTGGGAGCGGAAAACTCCAACCGCTCCGCTTGGACGAAGGGCTCCTTCGGAGCCTGTTCACATGCGGCCAGCATCAGCGTGGCGACGAACAGCGCCACGCGCGTTTCCTGACATGAAAACATCCATGTCCCCCACTCCAAGCTTCTTGGAGACCCGTCAGCTCCGGCCCTTCTCAGCTTCCGGTCGCGGCAAATTGCCTCAATTGAGGCGCGGCCGACAAGAACTTCAACTCCGGGTGCTTCTCCTCGGCGTGCTGCATCGCCCAATCGTCCCGGAAAAGGACCAGGGGCAAACCATCGCGGTCCTGAACCGTCTGACGGTTGCCTTCCCAGTCGAACGTCTTCGGATCGAAGTTCGGCCCCACCACCCACCGCGCGTGGCTGAACGGCAACCGGTCCAGGATGATACGAGCGCCGTACTCGTGCTCCACGCGGAACTGGAGCACTTCGAACTGCAGCGCGCCCACCACGCCGACGATGGGATCCTTCATGCCCATTCCAAGCTGCTGGAAGATTTGCACCGTCCCTTCCTCGGACAGCTGCTCCAGGCCCTTCTCCATCTGCTTGCGCCGCAAGGGATCCTTCGAGCGCACGATGGCGAAGTACTCCGGGCTGAAGCGCGGCACGCTCTCGAAGAGCAGGTCCTCGCCTTCCGCGAGCGTGTCCCCGATGCGGAACATGCCCGGGTCGAACAGGCCGATCACATCCCCCGGCCAGGCGTCCTCGATGGAGGTGCGCTCGGCGGCGAGGAACTGGCTCGGCTTGGCCAGACGCACGTCCTTGCCCAGCCGCGAGTGGAACGCGCTCATGCCCTTGACGTAGCGGCCCGACACCACGCGCAGGAACGCGATGCGGTCGCGGTGCGAGGGATCCATGTTCGCTTGAATCTTGAACACGAAGCCCGAGAACTTCGGGTACGAGGGCTCGCGCGGGCCGTCCTTCGTCTGGCGTGAGGTGGGCGCCGGCGCCAGCTCCAGGAAGGCGTCCAGGAAGGGACGCACGCCGAAGTTCGTCATCGCGCTGCCGAAGAACATCGGCGTGAGCTGGCCCGTGGTCACCTTCTCCCGGGTGAACTCGTCTCCACCAATGTCCAGCAGCTCGATCTCCTCCTTGAGGGTGGCCAGCTCGCGCTCGTCGAGCACCGAGTGGATCTCCTCCGAGTCGATGGACACCGAGCGCTCGGCCACCTCGGACTCGCCGTGGCGTCCTTCCGCGGAGAAGACGTGCACCACCTTGTGCTGCCGGTCATACACGCCCCGGAACTCGGGCCCCATGCCGATGGGCCAGTTCATCGGGTAGGCGCGCAGGCCCAGCACCTGCTCGAGCTCGTCCATGAGCTCCAGCGGCGCGCGGCCGAAGCGGTCCAGCTTGTTCACGAAGGTGAAGATGGGGATGCCGCGCATGCGGCAGACCTTGAAGAGCTTCTTGGTCTGCGGCTCCACGCCCTTGGCCGCGTCGATGAGCATCACCGCCGCGTCCGCCGCCGCCAACGTGCGGTAGGTGTCCTCGGAGAAGTCCTGGTGACCCGGGGTGTCCAGCAGGTTCACCGCGTGGCCCCGGTAGGGGAACTGCAACACCGAGGACGTCACGGAGATACCGCGCTGCTTCTCCAGCTCCATCCAGTCGCTCGTCGCGTGACGGCTCGCGCGGCGCGCCTTCACACTGCCCGCCAGATGGATGGCGCCACCGTAGAGCAGCAGCTTCTCGGTGAGGGTCGTCTTGCCCGCGTCGGGGTGGGAGATAATCGCGAAGGTGCGCCGACGGGCGACCTCCTGGTCGAGCTCGGATGCCATGAGGGATGCAACTATCACGGGGCGTGTGTTTTTTCTCGGGCCACTCATCTCCCTGCCGCTCCGCCGAGAGTCTTCCAGGGAGCCGGGCGCCTGGAGTGCCACCTCGCGTACACTCCCCGTCCCCCTCCCTTCACCCCCGGAGACACCTTGGAGCGCGACCACTACTCGACCGGAACCCCCTGGGAGCCGCGCGTGGAAGTGGGCCGCGCCCATGGCGAGTTCTTCGGCGCCATCCGCCCCGCCACCAGCATGGTGGAGGTGAAGCGGCTCATCGATCCCGCCATGTTGGTGGAGATCGAGGTGGACGCCCTCCTGCCTGGCTGAGGTACATCAGGGAGCGGGCGGAAGTGGGGCGGCCACCTCGCGCAGCAGGGCCTGGGTGTGCGCGAGCAGTTCCGCTCCACCGGGAAGACCGTGGCCGGGAACCACGGTGCGCACGTCGGGGTAGCGTTGGCGCACGCGCTCGAGGCTCGCGGGCCAGGCCGACAGGTCCGCGTCCTCCACGTTGCCCAGGTCGCGCGCACCGGCATCCTTCACGAAGCAACCGCCGAAGAGCAGGCCACTGTTCCGGTGCCACACGACGAGATTGTCCCGCGCATGGCCCGCCCCCGGGAAGAAGAGGGACAGGGACTCCCACTCCTGGGCATCCGCGAGGTGCTGGACGGGGGTGGACAGGCGGCCCCGCTCGGCCGCGAGCCGCGCGGTCTCCTCGCGCATGGACACGGGCACGCCCTGGGCCACGAGCGCGGGCACACCTCCGATGCGATCCACGTGGAAGTGCGTCACCACCCCCGCGCGCACGGGGCGATGCAGCGTGTCCCGAGCCCAGGAGAGGAGGAGTTCCGCCTGCCGGACATTCCAGCCCGTTTCGACGAGGAGGGAAGACACACCATCCTCGATGAGCAGCCCGTTGGCGGGAGTGCGGCCCCAGTCCTCTCCGGCGAGCGTCACGTGCAACCAGACTCCGGGCGCGAGGCGTCGCACACGCACGTCATCCGCCAGCACGGCCTCGTCCGGCGGCTCGCTGGAAGAGGGTTCGATGACGCGGTCCGCGGGTGAGGTGGGAAACGCGGAGACGCAGGCCGAGAGGATGAACGCCAGGGCACAGACTCGGAGGGTAGGCATGGTCCCGAGTATCCATCGGATGGAGCCGCGTCGAGCGGGGCCACGGTCATGGATCATGACCGACGTGGGCATCTCGGGCCCCCATGCTGGCGCCGCGCCTTCCCACTCCGAGAACAAGTCGCCGCGCGTCACCGGACCGCTCCGAGGTGGACGGGAGCGGAGCATGGCCCGGCATCTGGCCTGCAACTGCCCGACACCAGATGCGGGGCTCATCCCCACGAGGAGAGGGAGCGAACATGCGCGGGCGAAGCCGGAAGTGGAGTGCGTGTGACGTGGGGTTAGGGATGCTCCTGGCGGCCCCGGGAGGGACATGGGCGCTGGAGCAGACACGGGTCTCCTCTCCCGTGGCCGACGTCCGGGTGAAGGCGGCATCGTCCCCCCGGAACGTCGGCGGTCCCTCGGTGCTCGAGGAGGAGGATTGGACCTTCTTCGGCGCCGCGCAGGGCGTTCCCAAGCGGGTGCTCGGAGTGAGCGCCGACGCGGGGGGCAACATCTGGGTGGCCGGAGGCGAGGAAGGGCTCTTCGTCCTCCAGAAAGGCCAGACGCGCTTGCGCCGCTTCACCATGGCCGACGGGCTGCGGCCCTACGGCTACATGCCCGATGGAAGCGCTCCCCCGGGCACGAAGTATCTCAATGTCCTCTCCGTGGCCGGAGGTCCCCCGGGCGTGGCCTTCGTCGGCTACCGAGGCAAGAAGCCCGCCTCGGGCATGCCCCCGTGCGAGGACGAATGGGACTCGGCCTACCACGCGGGCCGCACGCCGGACGCCAGCATCTACAAGAGCGGGGATGCGGATCGCGTGACGCTCACGGGCTCGGGCATCCAGGTGGCGCACTACGATCTCTCCACGGGTCCCCACAGGGTCCTCGACGAGCCGCGCGGACGCGAGAAGCTCTGCGACATCCTGCGCATCGCCTACGACTCGAGGACCCAGAGTGTCTGGTTTGGCGCCAACCATGGCTTCGCCCGGGGCCAGGCGGACTTCACCGGCTACTCCTGTGCCCCGGGAACCTGGGACCATGGCTGCGCCGGAGTGATGGAGCACGTGCACCCGGCCCTCAACGGCTGGAACGCGGCCGGGACCGAAATCGAGTTCCTCACGGACGCGTATTACGGCATCTCGGTGGCCGCCAACGGGGACGTGTGGTTTGGCGGCGCCAACCGCTCCACCCGCTTCCGCTACGGCACCAATGGCGACGACTACTGGAAGGCCCAGTCCCAGACCGAGGACGGCGGCTACGTCTCCAATCGCATCGACATCTGGCCGGATGCCGTGGGCGAGCCGAACATTCCCACCCAGGCGCAGCGGGTGGATGACCACGTCTCGGGCATGGCGGTGATGGGGGACCAGAGCGTGTGGGTGGGCAGCTTCACGCGGGGACTGGCCCTGTTGGACGCGAGCGGCCACCGGCTGCGCGTCCTGACGACGGAGCTCGTGGACGGCGAGGGCCGGGTGTCCGCCGTGGCCGCCGATCCGAGGGATGGCAGTGTCTGGGCGGGCGCCAGTTGGGGCGAGGGCCTGAGCCGCGTGCGCGGCGGCCAGGTGATTCTCTACGGCGAGAGCGTGCTGCCCGAAGCCGTCCACTGGCTGGAAGTGACGGACATCCAGGTGGATCGCTCGGGAGGCACGCGCCGCATGCTCATCGCCTTCGATGGCACGCCGAAGCGACATGGCGTCATCGGCGTGTACACGGGCCCGTGACTAGCTGCTCGCGGAGGTGTAGCGGCCGATGGCGTGCTTCCACAGCCGGCGCGACAGGAAGGCGAAGAGCAAGGAGCCCAGGATCGCCCACCCGAGCGACGACCAGGGAAGCCGCCCCAGCATCGCCTCCGCGGGGAAGGTCGTCATCACCGCCAGGGGGATGATGAAGGTGAAGACGAAGGACAAGGCCCCGCGGAACACCGGGGCCGGCCAGCGCGCCGCGTCGAAGAGCGACGAGAAGAAGTACGCCAGGTTGTCCACCTTCACCACGTAGAAGGCCGCGCACACGGTGAGGATCCACAGCGAATAGAGCAACAACACGCTCGTGCCCAGGAGCAGGAACGAGATGCCCAGGCCCACGGGCGACGGGCCCCGCCCGAGCAGGTGGAAGGCGTAGCCGAAGATGACGAGCGCCGCCAGGGCGTTGGTGGCGCGCCACGGCAGGAAGCGCTCGGTGGACACCAGGAACTGGGCATCCGCGGGCTTGAGCAGCACGAAGTCCAGCGTGCCCTTGCGGATGTGCTCCACCACGCCCGAGAGACTCGGATTGATGGCCCCCTCCAGGATGCCTTGCAGGAGCGTGAACCAGCCGATGACCAGCAGCGATTCGCCGAAGCTCCAGCCCTCGATGTCCCGCTTCGCGTTCTGGAAGACGACGAACAGGGGAACCAGGGCGGTGAACATCCAGAAGAGGGAGAGGACCCCATCCACGAGGAAGTCCGCCCGGTATTGCATGGCGAGCAGGCTGGAGGCGCGCAGCCGGACTCCCATCAGGCGCAGGTAGCGGCGCAACATTCCCCTATCCTCCGTAGGCCGCGAAGCGCTTGAGGCCCCGCTTCCACGACAGCATGGACACGACCAGCAACACCGACACCCACGCCCACTGACGCGCCAGCAGCGACAGGGCCTCACCCAGGCCATGCGCGTTCGTCATCAACTCCACCGGCAGGCCAATCTGGTAGCGGAAGGGCAGCCAATCCAGGACGCCCCTGAACGCGGGCGGGAAGAGCTCCACCGGGTACAGGTAGCCCGAGCACACGAGGAACAGCGCGAACCACACGTCCATCAACCGGCTGCTGCTCTCGATGTAGAGGCTCAGCGTGCCGATGGCCACGTTGGCCAGGAAGGTGATGAGCCATCCGCCCAGGAGCGACAGACAGAAGAAGAGCCAGCCCCACGCGGTCCCGGGCAGCGAGCCCGCGCCGAGCTGCACCACCGAGAAGAGGACGATGGGCAACACCATCACCAGCCGCATGGGCATGTAGCCCAGGTTCTCCGCCGCGTAGCACCACAGCGGGGAAATGGGCCGCAACAGGCGCATGGACAGCGTGCCCTGGCGCACCTCGTAATTCATCTGCCAGGCCACCCACGAGCCCGTGATCTGCCGCACCGAGAAGGTGGCCAGGAAGTAGCGCACGAAGTCCTGGGAGTCATAGCGACCCACGGGCGAGTAGCGCGCCACCGCCGTCCACAACGCCATGGAGATGAAGGGCATGGTGGTGGACAGGAACCACACCACCATCTCCGCCCGGTAGGCCACCGCCTCGGACGTGCCCACCCGCAGCAGCGTGGGCAGGGCCCGCAACGTACTCCTCGCGCTCATCCGCTCACCACCGCCCGGTGCGCCTTGCTCTCGGCGAACAGCTCGCTCATGACTTCCTCGAGCGGCGCGTTCTCCACCGTCAGGTCCAACACGGGCAACTGAGACAGGGCGCGGCTCACGGTCGCGTTGACGGCCTCCTGGGACACCTGGAGCACCGCCGACACCTGATCGTGCGCCACCACCTTGCCCAGCGCCGAGATGTCCGCCGCGTCCACCTCCCGCGACAGGCGCAGCACCACGCGCTTCTCCGGCCGCACCCGCTGCACCAGCGCGTCCAGGCCCCCGTCGTACGACAACTGCCCCTTGTCGATGACGATGACCCGGGGGCACAGCGCCGCCACGTCGTCCATGTAGTGGCTGGTGAGGATGAGCGTGGCGCCATGGCGCTCGTTGTAGGACTTGATGAAGGAGCGCATCGTGGCCTGCATGGACACGTCCAGGCCGATGGTGGGCTCGTCCAGGAAGAGCAACTGGGGCCGGTGGATGAGCGCCGCCGCCAGTTCGCACTTCATCCGCTCGCCCAGGGACAACTGCCGCGTCGGCTTGCCGATGAGCTCGCCCAGCTCCAGCAGGCCCACCAGTTCGTCCAGCGTCCGCTTGTACTCGGCGGAGGGAACGTCGTAGATGGCGCGATTGAGTTCGAACGTCTCCGACGGGGGCAGGTCCCAGATGAGCTGCTGCTTCTGCCCCATCACCAGCATGATCTTCTTGAGGAACGCATCCTCGCGGTGGCGCGGCACGTGACCATCCACGCGCACCTCACCGCTCGACGGATGCAAGAGCCCCGAGAGCACCTTGAGGGTGGTGGTCTTCCCCGCCCCGTTGGGGCCCAGGAAGCCCACGCGCTCGCCGGGTTTGATCTCGAACGAGATGCCATCCACCGCCTTCACCTCGGTGTAGGTGCGGTGGAAGACCGAGCGGAGGGCGGCCATGAGGCCAGGCGGACGCTTGTGGACCTGATAGTGCTTGCGCAGGTCTCGAACGGAGATCATTGGACGAGATTTAACGCGGTTGCCCTCCAGAGGCGACCCTTCAGTGGCGAAGGCAGGATGGGATGAGCGGCGCGTACGGCAAGGACTTGGAGCGGTGGATTCCGCGGCTCATCGCCGTCTGGCGACAGGCGCGAGGACGTGGAGAGGGGCCGGAGACCCGGCTGACTCCACAGGAAGTGAAGGAGGTGGGCGCGGGAGTGAAGCAGCTGTCGCTCGGACTCACGCGCGACCGGAAGCTCGCCGGGGCCCGGTATATGGACGACCCCAAGCTGCTCGGGGCCTACCTGCTCTTCTACTGGCCCGTCTCCTACGCCCAGGCACGCGAGGCGCTCGGGGAATTGCCGAACCGGCCGCGCGCCGTGCTGGACCTGGGCAGTGGCCCCGCACCCATGGCCTTCGCCGCCCTGGACGCGGGCGCCGCCGGGGTGACGGCCGCGGACCGCAGCAAGCCCGCGCTGGCACTCGCCCGGGCGCTCGCGACCGAGGCCGGTGAAGCGCTCGCCACGCGCGAGTGGGATCCGCTCAAGAAGGCCCCGCCCCCCGAGGGCCAGTACGATCTCATCACGATGGGCCATGTCCTCAACGAGCTGTACGGCGTGGGGGATGAAGCGGTGCCGCCGCGCGCGGCGCTGCTCGAGCAGGTGCTGGCGCAGGTGAAACCCGGAGGCAGCCTGCTCGTGCTGGAGCCGGCGCTGCGCGAGACGTCCCGGCTGCTGCTCAAGGTGCGCGACGTGATGGTGAACAAGGGCTACGCCATCCGCGCGCCGTGCCTTTACCGGGGCGCGTGTCCGGCGCTGGTGAAGGAGAGCGACTGGTGCCATGCCGAGCGGGACTGGCCCATGCCTGGCGTGGTGGAGGACATCGCCAGGGCGGCGGGCCTGCACAAGGAGTCGCTGAAGATGAGCTACCTGGTGCTCGCGCCGAAGGGCGAGGCCTGGAGCGAGCCCGGGCCGGATCGGCTCTTCCGCATCGTGTCCGAGTCGCTCGAGGGCAAGGGACGCCAGCGCTACATCGGCTGCGGGCCCGAGGGCCGCATGGGCCTGGCGATGCAGGAGAAGCACCGCGCCGAGCACAACCAGCGCTTCTTCAAGCTCAAGCGGGGCGAGGTCATCTCGGTGACGAACACGGAGCCCAAGGGGGACGGGCTCGCGCTGGACGACCGCTCGGAGGTGAAAACCGTGGCGTACCCCGGCCAGGCCGTTCCCCCGGCGCCCAAGGCGCCCCCGCCGCCTCCCGAGGGAGGCCGGGGCGAGGGCCCTTGAACCTCAGTGCTCGTGCCCGTCCTCGCCGTGGGCGTGGCCGTGCTCCAGCTCTTCCTTCGTCGCCGCGCGCACGCCGTGCACGGTGACCTCGAAGTGCAGCGTCTTGCCCGCGAAGGGGTGGTTGAAGTCGACGACCACCGTGTCGCCCTTCACTTCCTTCACCAGGAAGTCCACCTCGTCGCCGTCGGGGTCCGTGGCGCTGAGGATGGCGCCCGCCTTGAGCTCCATCTCCGCCGGGAACTCACTGCGCGGCACTTCCTCCACGCCGTCCGGATCGATGTCGCCGTAGCCATCCTTGGGCTCCACGGTGACCTTCAAGGACTCGCCCGCGGCCTTGCCCTCGAGCGCCTGCTCCAGCCCCGGGACGATCTCCTCGTGCCCTTGCAGGTACTCGAGCGGCTCTCCCGGCTCGCTCTCGTCCACGATCTTCCCATCACCCAGATGCAGCCGGTACTCGATGGAGACAACGCTGTCCTTCGCGATTTTCATGGGGCCCTTGTAACGCAGGACGGACCCACATGCCCATGGGATGTGTGTGGGAGTGACCGGAAGGCTATTTCAGCGCCAGGGCCAGCTCTTCATAGAGGTGGATGGCGCTGCGCACCGCCTTGTCCCAGTCGCCCAGGTGAAGGCTTTCGTTCTCCGAGTGCGCGTTCGTATAGGGGTCCTCCACGCCGATGAGCAGCGCGGGCACGCCGCCGAGCTCCTTGGCGAAAGGCTCCACGAAGGGAATGGACGCGCCGCACCCGATGGCCACCGGATCCGTGCCGTAGCCCTTCTTGAGCGCGCGGAACGCGGCCTGGAACGCGGGGTGGGAGATGTCCGTGAACCAGGGGCCCGAGGGCGGATCCGCCTTGATGTGCAGTTCCAGACCCCAGGGCACCCGCTGCTTGAGGTGGTCCACCAGGCGCCGGAGCACGTCCGCTCCGTCCAGATCCGGGACTACGCGGATGCCCACGCGGGCCCACGCCGCGTCGCAGATGATGTTGCGTGCGTCCTTGCGGGTGCTCGCCTCGATGGCGTTGATGGCCAGCGCGGGCTGCCGCCAGTTCGTCTCCCAGGGGTGGGGTCCGCCCAGCAGCTCGGCGCCCGGCACCAGCCCCGCCTGCTGCTTGAAGTACGCCGGGTCGCCGCCCGGCAGCGACTGGATGCTCTGACGCTCGGCGTCGGTGAGCGGACGCACCTTGTCGTAGATGCCCTCGATGGCGATGCTCCCATCCGGGTGGCTCAGGCTCGCGAGCATCCGGCACAGCGCCATCACCGGGTCCGGCACCGGCCCGCCCCACATGCCCGAGTGCAGCGCCTGCTTGAGCGCCCGCACCTCCACGTCCACCGTCACCAAGCCGCGCAGCGCGGTGGTGATGGAGGGCAGCCCGGTGTCGAAGTTCGTCGTGTCCGTGAGCACGATGGCGTCGGCCTTGAGCAGTTCCTTGTGCCGCTGCAGGAACGTCTCCAGGTGACCGCTGCCGACCTCTTCCTCGCCCTCGATGAGGACCTTCACGTTGAGCGGCAGCTCCTCGCCCCCCTGGAGCCACGCATCCACCGCGGAGGTGTGCACCACGATGCCCGCCTTGTCGTCCGCCGACCCGCGGCCATACAGGCGGCCCTCACGCTCCTGGGGTTCGAACGGCGGGCTCTTCCAGGCGCTCTCGTTGCCCGCCGGTTGTACGTCATGGTGGGCGTACAGCAGCAGCGTGGGTTTGCCAGGAGCCTTCAATCGCTCGCCGTAGACGTAGGGGTGGGCACCCGGCAATTCCAACAGCCTCACGTTTTCGAAGCCACGCGACTTCAACAGCGTGGCGGTTGCTTCCGCGCTTTCACGCACGTGCGCGGGATCGAAACCGTCAAAAGACACACTGGGAATGCGGATCAGTTGCTTCAAATCTTCGAGGTAGCTGTTCTTGCGCGCATCGAATTGGGCCAGGGCCTTGTCGGTGGACATGCTGCTTCATTAGCCCACTTCCCCGCCCCGTGGACATACGGCGCGTTCAACGTCACACGGCCACTCAGAAGAATCGCAACAGCAACTCTGGAGACACGGGCATTCTTGGAAGGCACGACCTATCATGGCGCCACATGAGCCCCCCGACGTTGCTGCTGGTCGATGATGATCGCTTCGTGCGCAGCCTCCTCAAGGACGCCATCATCCAGAGTGGACTCGAGGTGCGCATGCTCGAGGCGCAAGACGGGCGCGAGGGTCTTGAGGTCGCCGAGCGCGAGCATCCCGCGCTCATCTTGTTGGATCTCTTCATGCCCCGATGCAGTGGGCTGGAAGTGTTGGAGTCGCTCAAGCGCACCTCGCCGGACACGCGGGTGCTCATCATCAGCAGCATGGACGCCGAACCCGTGGTGCAGCAGGCCCTGTCCGCCGGGGCCGTGGGCTTCGTGGGCAAGCCCTTTCATCCGCTGGAAATCGCCCACGCCATCCGCCAGGCCCTGGCCCACTGAAGTCCCCCCCAACCCCTCACCCCCCGGAGGAGAGCCCATGTCGAACTACTGGATTGGAGATTCCATTGGTCGAGTCCTCGGGCCCCTGACGCTGCAGTCCCTGCGAGCACTCATCAGCTCGGGACGGCTCAAGGCGGTCACTCGTGCATCTCGAGATGGAGAGAACTGGGAGCCCATTGGCCAGTTCACCGAGGTGAAGGATCTCCTGAGCGCCACGGCGGCGGTTCCTCCGGTCAGCCCGCGGGAGCAGACCGAGCGCCTGCGCCAGCAGTTGCGGCAGATGCAGCCCCTCAACGCGTGGCAGCTTTTCGGCGTGAAGCCGGACGCGCCGATCGAGGAGCTGCGCGGCGCCTTCTTCCGGGCGGCCCGGCGCTTCTCTCCCGAACACCTCGGGGCCGACACGCCCCCCGAGCTGCGTCAAGCCAACACGGACATCTTCGAGTTGCTCGCGCGCCGCATGCGCGAGGCGGAAGGCCAGCGCCCCGGAGCCGCGAACGTCGTGCGCACGGGTCCGGGCGTCCGCGTGGCGACACCGGCTCCGTTCCGGGCCGCCGCCCAGCAGGCCCCGGCCTATACCTATTCGGCCGAGGAGTTCGTGGGACTGCAGACGCGCAACGAGCGGTTGCAGGTGGAGGTCCGGGTGAGCACGCACAACACGGGCATCTTCACCGATCACCGCATCATCAACCTCCAGTCCGGAGGGCTCTTCCTGCCCACGCACCGGCCCCTGCGGTTGGGGACGCGGGTGGATCTGGTGTTGAGTTTCGAGCAACCCGCGCGGCAGGTGAAACTGCGCAGCTCGGTCATCTGGGAATACACGCTCGACGACGGCAAGCAGCCGCGCGGTTATGGGTTGGGACTGGCGGATCTGCGAGCCGAGGAGCGGGCCTTCCTCGACGAGTATCTGCGCGCGCAGCGCCTCGCGGCACCGCCCTCGTCCACCTAAGGAGAAGGACGTTGTCCGAGACGGCCGAGTACCAGCCTTTCGATGGGCTTCCGGCCCCGGTGTTGGTGGTGCGTGGCGGGTTCATCATCCACGCCAACCCGGCACTGCTCACACTGCTGGGAGTGGAACGGCACGAAGTGATCGCCACGCCCCTGAGGATGTTGCTCGCGCGCTTCTCTCCCGAGGCGGGTTCATGGCTGGAGCCCACCCACGGGCGGGCTCCTGGCGAAGACGGGCTGCCCGACCAGTGCTGGGTGAGCATGCGCGTGGCGGGAGAGGAGGCGCGCACCTTCCGCATGTGCCGGGGCGCGGGCCTGCGGAACGAGGAGACGGTGTTGATGCTGCTCGACGCCGAGGGGGAGGAGAGCACCCGGTGCCTCACCGAATCGCTCGTGGCGGCCGCGGGGGAGTTGGTGCACTGCCGCGACGAGCAGCTCGTCCTGGAGACCGCGGTCGAGGCGATCCACCGGCACGGCTTCTTCGTGATGACGCTGCTGCTCACCGACAAGGGGCTCCGGTACGGGCCCCTGCGCCAGCCGTCCTCGCACGTGGCCGCCTGTGAGCTGCTGTTCGGCCAGCCCTTGCAGGACATCCGCATCCCGCGCTCCACCCTGCCCCACCTGGAGGAAGTGTGGAGCCGGCGCAAGGCGGCCTTCCACCCCGACTTCCCTCGCACGCCCAGCCTCCTGCCGACGACGGAGTCCCTGGCGCCGCCAGGGAACGGAGCGCCGACCGTTCGCGCCCTGGACGCGCCCATCTTCGTCGAGGGCAAGCCCCATGGAATCCTCTCCGTGCAGGGCGGGACGTTGACGCCCATGAGCGCGGCCACGCTCGAGCTGTTCGCGCGGCAGGTGGGCGGAGCGTTGGAGAACGTGCGCCATCACCGGAGGGCGGAGCTGCGGCTGGCGGAGCTGTCGCGGTTGCAGTCGGAGCTGGTGGCCCAGGAGCGGCTGACGGTGCTGGGCGAGGCCGCGGGCGTGGTGGCCCACGAGGTGCGCAACCCCCTGGGCGCCATCCTCAACGCGGCGGCGGTGCTCAAGCGGGACAAGCTGGGGCCCGTGGGCCGCAGCGCGGTGGAGATGCTGGAGGAGGAAGCCACGCGGCTGGACGTGATGGTGAAGGATCTGCTGGACGTGGTGCGGCCCCTGGAGCCCCGCTCCCGGCCGCTGCACCCGGGCGAGCTGGTCCGGCGCACGTTGGAGCTCCTGCGCCAGCGCCACCAACTGGGCACGCTCCGGGTGAGCATGGACGAGGCGCCGGACCTGCCCACGCTCCAGGGGGACGAGTTCCTGTTGCAGCTCGCGCTGGAGAACCTGTTGCGCAACGCCGTGCAGGCCTGCCCTCCCGGCAGCCGGGTGAAGGTGGGCGTGTGCTCCACCTCCGAAGGCGTCCTGCTGTCCGTGGAGGACGAAGGACCCGGAATCTCCCAGGAAGACGCCCACCGCGTCTTCGAGCCTTTCTTCACCACGCGCGCCACGGGCACCGGCCTGGGGCTGGCCGTAGTGCGGCGCGTGGTGGTGGCCCATGGCGGCACGGTCACCGTGGGCCCGAGACCCGGAGGCGGCGCGCGGTTCGAGCTGCGGCTGCCCACGGAGGAACAGCCCCAGGCCTAGCCGCGAGGGCTCAAGGCGGGGACATCAACAGCAGGCGACAGCGCAGGCCCCCGTTGCGCACCGCCAGACTCCGCGCCTCGGGCAGCTCCAGCGCGCGGATGAGCGCCGGTTCCTCGGGAACGAGCAGCGCGGCATGCCAACCCGCGAAAGACTGGCGCAGCGTCTTCCCCAACGCGCGGTAGAGCCCCGGCAGATCCTCCGACTCCCCCACCCGCTTGCCGTACGGAGGATTGGCCACCACCCACCCGGGAGCGAGCCCCTCGGGGGGCACGAGCGTGCGCACGTCGTGGCGCTCCAGCGTGAGGGTCACCCCCGCCCGCCGCGCGTTGCGCCGCGCCGTCCCCAACGAGCCCGCGTTGATGTCGTGGCCCCGCAGCACCGCGCGCGGCGCGGGGAGCGCCTCCGCTTCCGCACGGGCCCGCCGGGCCGCCCAGGCCGCCGCGTCGAAGCCGGGGAAGCGCTCGAAGGCGAACGCGCGCGCGAGCCCCGGCGCCCGCCGCTGGGACATCCACGCGCCCTCGATGAGGAAGGTGCCCGAGCCGCACATCGGGTCCACCAGCGGCGCCACGCCGTCGTAACCGGCCAGCACCAGGATGCCCGCGGCGAGCGTCTCGCGCAGCGGCGCCCGGCTCACCTCCTGCCGGTAGCCGCGCCGGTGCAACGCCTCGCCGCTGGTATCCGCGCTCACCGTGCAGGTGGTGCCCTCCACCCGCACGAGCAGGGTGAGGCCATCGCCCGCCGCCTCCTCGTCCAGCGCGCCCGCGCGCTCCACCGAGGACAGGCCCCAGGCGCGCGCCGCCGCGGCCAGCACCGCGTCCGGCCCGGGAAAGCGCGCGCCATGGAGCGAGACCGAAAGCCTCGGCGCTCCGCGTCCGTCCCACACCGGGCCCAGGGCAAGCGCCGCGAGACCCTTCGTCAGGGCCCCCGCGTCCGGAGCGGGAAAGCGTCCCAGCCGCAGCCACACCCGGCTCGCGGTGCGCAGGCGCAGGTTGGCCTCCTGGTGCAGCCCGGGCGCGCCCGTGAGTTCCACGCCTCCGTCCACCCGTTGGGGAGACAGACCGCACGCCTCCGCTTCCTCCGCCAGGGCCGGTTCCAGGCCAGGCAGCGCCGGAACGAAGACGCATTCCCTCTGTTGGACGTTCGCCATCTGAAAAGGCATTGTCCGCGCCCGGCGCCCGGCCGCAATGCTTTCCTCTTCCAGGAAGCGCTCCGGAGGGCGGACAGGAGAGGCCCTTGAGTGCAGTCGCGACGAACGCCCGCAACCGTCCGCTCGAGTACGAAGTCACGGTGGCCGGAGTGCGCCGAGAGACGGCCGACACCGTCACCCTCTCGCTGGACTTCGGCCCCGAGCGGCCCGCCTATCGCGCCGGCCAGTTCATCAACCTGGACCCGCACCAGTTCCGCGCCCTGAGCCACACGGCCGCCTGGCTCCAGGAGAAGAAGGGGCGCAAGGAGACCGCGCGCTCGTACTCGCTCGCCTCCGCGCCACACGAGCCCCTCGTCGCCATCACCGTGAAGGACGAGGAGTACCTCTCCGGCGTCACCCTCTATCCGCCCCTGCTCTCGCCCTACCTCGTCCACGCGCCCCTGACGGGCTCGCGACTCCGGGTGCTCGGCTTCATGGGGCACTACGTGCTGCCGGACGACGTGGAGGAGCGCACGGACCACATCGTCCACCTCATCGCCGGCTCGGGCGCGGTGCCCAACTTCGGCCTCATCAAGGACGCGCTGCACCGGGGCCTGCGCCCGCGCCACACGCTCCTGTGCTCCAACAAGACGTGGGCGGACACGCTCTTCCGCGAGGAGCTGGAAGCCCTCGAGCGCGCCCATCCCGAGCGGCTGCGCGTGCTGCACACCCTCACCCGGGAAACGGACGAGTCGCGCTACGGCGCCCTCGTGCGCAAGGGCCGGGTGGGCGAGGCCCTGTTGGAGGAGCTCATCCCGGAGCGCGCCACCTGCCTCGTCTACGTGTGCGGCCCGGCCATCACTCCGTGGGACCGGAAGAAGGCCCTGGAGACGCGCACCCCCGCCACGCCGCGCTTCATGGAGACGGTGCTCGGCCATCTCCACACGCTCGGCGTGGACGACAAGCGCATCAAGCGGGAGGCGTTCGGGTGACCGCCGGGGGCGCGCTGCCCGCGGGCTCCACGCCGAGCAGCCGCGTGAGCTTGGGCCGCACCCCATAGGTGGCCAGGAGCGACTCCAGCTTCGCGCGGGCCTGCCGGTTGTCGCGGTGCACGCGCCGGCCGAGGATGAGCTCGTTCTTGAGCGAGTGCTCCCAGCCCGTCAGCTCCGTCACCGTCACCTGGTAGCCGAAGGCCTCCAGCGTCAGCGCGCGCAGCACGTTGGTGAGGTGGCTGCCGAACTCCCGGCGGTGCCAGGGGTGCTGGTAGACGAGCGAGAGCGTGGAATCCACCGCCGCCTTGCTCTCCTTGAGCTGCACGGCCAGCTCCGCCTGGCAGCACGGCACCACGGCCACGTAGTCCGCGCCCTTCTGGATGGCCACCGCCAGGGCGTCATCCGTCGCGGTGTCGCAGGCATGCAGCGCGGTGAGCACGTGGATGCGCTCGGGCCACACGGCCCCTTCCAGGTGCGCCGTCTGGAACTCCATCCGCCCGAAGCCAAGCCGTCCCGCGCGCTCCTTCGCCCGCTGGGTCAGCTCCGGCCGCCCCTCGACGTTGAGCACGACGCCCCCTTCGGCGTCCTTGAAGAAGAGCTCGTAGAGGATGAAGCCCAGGTACGCGTTGCCACTGCCCGCGTCCACCACCACGGGCGAGGCGTGGCGGCCCTGGACGTCCTCCAGGGCGGGCCGCAAGAGGCCCACCAGGTGGTTGACCTGCTTGAGCTTGCGCAGCGTGTCCGCGTTGAGGTTGCCCTCGCGCGTGAGCAGGTGCAGCTCGCGCAGCAGCTCCCGGGATTGGTCCGGCAGGAGCTCGCGCTTGACCTGGGCGCCTTTGACTTGCCGCCTCAGACGGACACCACTTCGGAGACCTCGGGCACGAGCTCGCGCAGCCGCGTCTCGATGCCCATCTTCAAGGTCGCCGTGGAAGAGGGGCAGCCCGCGCAGGAGCCCTTCATGTGCAGGTAGACGATTCCCTCCTCGAAGCGGTCCAGGGTGATGTCCCCACCGTCCTGGGCCACCGCCGGGCGGATCTCCGCGTCCAGGATCTCCTGGATGCGCGCCTCCACCGAGCCGCCCGCGCCCGCCGTCTGGGTGCGCGCCGCCGCGATCGCCTCCTCGTTCACCGCCGCGAGCCCCGCGCCCAGGTGCTCGTCCAGCGTGCCCATCACCGCGTCATTCAGCTCGTCCCACTCGCCCTCGTCCCCCTTGGTCACGGTGATGAAGTTGCTGCCCACCATCACCGCCGTCACGCCCTTGATGCCCATGAGCTTGAGCGCCAGCGGCGACTTCTCCTCCGCCGCCTGCAGGCTCGTGATGCTCACCGCGCCAGACGACACGAGCCGCCGGTCCACCACGTATTTCAGGGTGCTGGGGTTGGGCGTCCACTCGAGCTGGATGTTCACCGACATGTAGAGATCTCCGTTTCACCCTCCTCTAAGCCCTTGGCCCCCGCGTGGCAACCACCTCTGATGGACGGCCCCATGGCTCGCCCTATCCGATAATTATAATTTTACCCGATTTGGGCGGTAGGCCGGGCAGGCGTGCTAAGCTGGAAGGACGAATTAGACGAGCCGCCAGGGAGAGCCGCCATGGAGAGCCCAAGCCTGCGAGTGGGAACCGCCAGCTCGTTCGCGCAGCAGCGCATCCCCTCCAGTGTCTTCGAGGGGCTCTTCATCCGGGGGCTGGAGCCTCACGGAGCGCTGGCGCGGGCGTTGGCCGCGGAGGGGTACGACCCCCGCTGCCCCGAAATGGACTACCCCCTCGGGGTGTGGAAGCGGTGTGTCACCCAGGCCCGGCACATGGCGTATGGGGAGATGAACGACGCGGACGCGCACCGGCTGCTCGGCCGCAAGCTGTGCGAGGGCTTCTCGAATACGCTGGTGGGCCGGGTGGCCGCGGTGGCCCTGCCGATGATTGGCCCGGCGCGGGTGATGGAGCGGCTGCCGCGCTACTTCGCGATGATGGGCCGGCCGGAACTCCAGATGCAGCTCGTCGTGCTGAGCGACCGCGAGCGGCGCGTCTTCATCTCCGATGTCCACAACCGCCCGGAGTTCATGGCCGGCGCGCTGGAAGTGGCGCTGGAGCGCGCCCATGCGCAGCCCATCATCCACGTGGATGACCGCTCCCCACAGGGCTTCCGCCTCCTCGTCCGCTGGTAGCGATCCGCTGGTAGAAGGAGCCCATGGCCTACCCTCCCCGTCTGGCCCACCTCGCCACGCGTCCCGTGGTGGTGGCGAAGCTCATGCCCACCTATTCGCGCGCCCACCACCTCGACGAGGAGGAGGCCGCCCAGCGTCTGTCCCACGCGCTCCGCGGCCAGTTGTTGCCCTCCCTGCTGGAGGAGGCGTGGACGGCCATGAAGGGAAAGACGAAGCGGCTCGACGATGACGGACTCCTGGAGAAGGTGGCCACGACGCTCAAGGACCGGCCCCAGCGCCCCGGACGCGTGGTGGAGGTGACGGCCGGGTGGAGCGCCTTCCTGGTGCTCGCGGACCTGGAGGCGGGCACCGCCAGCGAGGCCGCGCGCCGGGTGATGGAGTCGCCCGAGGGCCGGCAACGCGGCCAGGCGGGACTCGTGGAAGTGGGCCGCTTCCTGGCCGCGGAACTCACCCGGGGCCGTTAGGGGTCCGCGAGGATTGGCGGGCGCGCGCTCCGGCCGTTATAGGCTGCCCCCTGGCCGGGAGCCATCACCCCCCGGACCGCCCTGGTGGAGCAGACCCACACGTCCACCCGGACGCCCGCCCGGCCTCAGGCGCCCGCCTGGAGCACGAGCGGCCAGAACAGGTTCGCGAGCAGGGGGCCCTTCGCGCTCCCTGCTCATTAGAGGAAGCGCATGGCACGAGAGAAGTCCGATCCGGATTCCAACGTCGTCACGGAGACGGTGCCGCAGAAGAAGCTCAAGCGGCCCACGCTCTACAAGGTGCTCCTGCACAACGACAACTACACGACGCGAGAGTTCGTGGTGGCCGTCCTCAAGGAGGTCTTCCACAAATCGGAGTCGGATGCCGTGCAGATCATGCTGCACGTTCATTACAACGGCCTCGGAGTAGCGGGCGTTTATACGTACGAGGTCGCTGAAACGAAGGTACGCACCGTGGAGGCGGCGGCGCGGGAGAATGGCTTCCCGCTGCGCCTCTCGATGGAACCAGAGGAAGGTTGAGACCGTGGCAGGACCGCTGATCGCCAAGGCATTGCAGGACAGCTTCCGCACCGCGCTCGAAGAGGCGCGCCGGATGCGTCACGAGTACCTGACGCTCGAGCACTTGTTGCTCGCGCTCACCAAGGACACCCGCACCCGGGAAGTGCTCAAGAGCTGTGGAGCGCAGGTCAAGCGCCTCCAGGAGCACTTGCAGTCCTTCCTGGAGGAGACGGTCGAACGCCTGCCCGAGGGGGTGGACGCCGAGCCGCAGCAGACCATCGGCGTGGAGCGCGTGCTGCACCGCGCCGCCATGCACGCCCTGTCCGCCGAGCAGAAGTACATCGACGGTGGAGACGTGCTCGTCGCCCTCTTCCGCGAGGAGGAGAGCCACGCGCTCTACCTGCTCCAGGAAGAGGAGGGCATCACCCGGTTGGATCTGCTCAACTTCATCTCCCACGGCATCTCCAAGGACGGGGACTCCTCCAGCGAGCGCTCCGCGGGAGGCGCGACGCGCGGCGTCCCCGCGGGTGAGGACGAGGAGGGCGAGGGCGGCTCGCGCAAGAGCCCGCTCGAGGCCTACACCACCAACCTCAACGAGGAGGCGAAGCAGGGCCGGATCGATCCGCTCATCGGCCGGCAGAAGGAGCTGGAGCGCACCATCCAGGTGCTCTGCCGGCGCCGCAAGAACAACCCGCTCTACGTGGGCGAGACGGGCGTGGGCAAGACGGCCATCGCGGAAGGACTCGCGCTGCACATCCACGAGGGCAAGGTGCCCGAGGTGCTCAAGGGCGCCACCATCTTCTCGCTCGACATGGGCTCGCTGCTGGCGGGCACCAAGTTCCGCGGCCAGTTCGAGGAGCGGCTCAAGGGCGTGCTCAAGGCGCTCAAGGAGCACCCGGACGCCATCCTCTTCATCGACGAGATCCACACCATCGTCGGCGCGGGGGCCACGAGCGGCGGTTCCATGGACGCCTCCAACCTGCTCAAGCCGGCGCTCGCCAGCGGAAAGCTGCGCTGCATCGGCTCCACGACGTACCAGGAGTTCAAGGCGTCCTTCGAGCGGGACCGGGCCCTGTCGCGGCGCTTCCAGAAGATCGAGGTGGGCGAGCCCTCCGTGGAGGACACCCTGCTCATCCTCGAAGGGCTCAAGAGCCGCTACGAGGATCACCACGGCGTGAAGTACGCGCCCGAGGCCCTGCGCGCGGCGGCGGAGCTGAGCGCCAAGCACATCAATGACCGGTTCCTGCCGGACAAGGCCATCGACGTGGTGGACGAGACGGGCGCGGCCGAGCGGCTCAAGCCCCAGGGCGAGCGCACCGGCCAGGTGACGGTCACGGACGTGGAGAACGTCATCGCCAAGATGGCGAAGATTCCCGCCAAGAGCGTCACGGCCAGCGAGGGCGTGCAGCTCAAGAACCTGGAGCCCGAGCTCACCCGGGTGATTTTCGGCCAGGACGCGGCCATCAAGTCCGTGGTGGACGCCATCAAGCTGGCGCGCAGCGGCCTGCGCGCACCGGAGAAGCCCATCGGCAGCTTCCTGTTCTCCGGCCCCACGGGCGTGGGCAAGACGGAGCTCGCCAAGCAGCTCGCCCAGGTGCTGGGCGTGGAGTTCCTGCGCTACGACATGAGCGAGTACTCGGAGAAGCACACGGTGAGCCGGCTCATCGGCGCGCCTCCGGGCTACGTGGGCTTCGACCAGGGCGGTCTGCTCACCGACGCCGTGCGCAAGCACCCCTACGCGGTGCTGGTGCTGGACGAGATTGAAAAGGCCCACCCGGACCTCTTCAACATCCTCTTGCAGGTGATGGATCACGCGACGTTGACGGACAACAACGGCCGCAAGGCGGACTTCCGCAACATCATCCTCATCCTCACCACCAACGCGGGTGCGCGGGAGATGAGCACCAAGTCCATTGGCTTCGGGGACAAGCAGATGACGGTGGACTCGCTGCGCGCGAAGAAGGCCATCGAGAACACCTTCACCCCCGAGTTCCGCAACCGCCTGGATGGCTGGGTCCTCTTCTCGGGACTGCCGCCGGACATCATCCTCAAGGTGGTGGACAAGGAAGTGGGCCTGCTCCAGAAGATGCTGGAGGAGAAGCGCGTGAAGCTGGAGCTGACGCCCGCCGCGCGCGCCTGGCTCGCCGAGAACGGGTACGACCCCGCCTTCGGTGCGCGGCCCATGGCCCGGCTCGTGGACAACAGCCTCAAGAAGGCCCTGGCCGAGGCGCTGCTCTTCGGGGACCTCAAGGACGGCGGCACCGCGCGCTTCGACGTGGAGGGCGAGAGTCTCAAGCTCCAGGCCGTCTCCGCGCCCAAGCCCGAACCCGTGGCCTGAAACGTCAGGACTCGAAACGCCAAGGGCCAGGCGGAGGGTTTCCCCTCCCCTGGCCCTTCGTCCATCCCGTGGACAGCGGCGCGACTACACGCGGTAGGTCTTCACCGCGCTGCCGAGCTGATCCGAGATGATCTGCAGCGTGGTGGCGGCCTCGCCGGTGGCGCCGATGCGCGACACCGTCTCGTCCATCATCTTGGACAGGTCACTCACGGCGGTGGTGATCTGGTTGATGCCCACGTTCTGCTGGCCCACGGCGGCGGCGATCTGCCGCACGGCGGCCGCGTTGTCCTGGTTGATGGTGGACAGCTCGCGCAGGTTCTTGCCGTAGGTGCGCACCTGCTCGAGGCCCGCCTCCATGCGCTGCTGGCCCTTCTCCGTGGAGCGCACGGCGCTGGCGACCGAGTTGCCGATATCGTCCAGCAGCTCGCGCACGCGGTCCGTGGACTCGATGGACTGGTCGGCCAGGGCGCGGATTTCGCGCGCCACCACGCCGAAGCCCTTGCCGTTCTCGCCCGAGCGAACCGCCTCGATGGCGGCGTTGAGCGCGAGCATGTTGGACTGGTCGGCCAGGTCCTTCACCGTCTGGGTGATGCTGCCAATCTGCACGGTGCGCTCGCCCAGCTCGAGGATCTTCTGGGCGATCTCCTGCACCTGGGTGCGGATGTCGTTGAGGCCCACGAGCGTCTGCTCCAGGGCGGCCTCGCCGGTGCGGCTCAGCTCGTCGGCGCGCTCGGCCACGGAGAGCACCGCGTCGGCCTTCTGGGCGGCCAGGAGACTCGTCTGACGGATTTCCTGGGCGGTGACCTGCGTCTCCTGGAGCGCGGAGGCCTGACGGGCCACCGTCTGGGACTGCTCGGAGGAGGAGGCGTTGAGCTGCTCGGTGGAGGCGTTGAGGGCCTCGGAGGCCTGCTGCAGGTTCTGCACGACCGAGCGCAGGCGCTCCACCATCTGCGCGAAGGAGCTGGCGAGCATGCCCACCTCGCCCGCGGCGGACACCTGGACGGGACGGGTCAGATCACCCGAGTCGACGATGTGGGCGGCCACGTCGGTGAGCTCGCGCAGCGGCCCCACGATGGAGCGGCTGAGGAAGTACACCGCCGCCACGCCACCGAGCACGATGAGCATGCTCAGCATGGCCAGGGTGAGACCCAGCTCCCCCACCTGCCTGTCCACGTTGTCGTGCTTCACACCCACGTGCAGCACGCGGCCACCGGACAGCGGCACGGCCACGTCGGCGACGGACACCTGCTTGCCGTCGAGGCGCACATTCGCCTGCTCCAGCTCCTTCACCTGCCCGGGAGTCAACCCCTCGGCCGGCACGGCGTTGGTTTCCACCAGACCCTGAGGGACCTCGCCCATGAAGGAGTGGGCGAGCACGTTGTTGGTGCCGTCCGCCACGTACAGATAGGCCACCCCCTCGGATCCCCGGAAGGAGTCCACCTGGGACTGCAGCGAGGACGCATCGGTCGGCAAGTGCTCGGCGATGCGAATGAAGCTGGAGGCGAGCGCCTTGCCCTCGTTCACGGTGCTCTTCACGAGACCGGAGCGCAGCCGCTGGGTGGCCACACCGGACAGCAGGACGGCGATGGCGATACTGACGGCCGCGTTGACGAAGACGAACTTGGGGCCGATGCCGATGGATTGATTCGCAGGTGCGTGGGGGCTCACGAAAGCTCCTCAGCGGAGGAAGACGGGGCCGGCGGAAAGAACCGGAGCGGAAAAAGGAGACTCAAGCAACACCCTCGGGGCCCGAAGGGCGGGTGGGCATGGGGCCGCGGCGGCAGCTCATGCGGATGATGTCGGGAATGGCGGACAAGGGAACGCCCCGATCCGCCGCCTTCATTTCAAGGGCCACCCGCGGCATGCCGAAGACGACGCTCGTCGCCTCGTCCTGGGCGAAGGTCACCCCTCCGGCCTTGCGGATGTCCAACAGACCCCGGGCTCCGTCCTCGCCCATGCCGGTGAGGACGCCGCCACCCGCGCGGCTGCCATAGGTGCGCGCCAGCGAGGACAGCAACAGGTCGCACGACGGGCACGGTCCGCCCCGCGTGCGCGTGAGCCGGATGACGCCCGTGCCCTCGATCGTCAGATCATGCCCGTCCAGGGGGAAGTAGACCTTGCCGGGCTCCAGCCGCTCGCCTTCCCGGCCGATGACCACCTTGAGCTGGGTCACCTGCGAGAGCCAACGCACCATGCCGGGGGTGAAGCCCTCGGTGATGTGCTGGGCGATGACGATGGGCACGGGCAGGTCCGTCGGCAGGCGGGAGAGCACCTCCGACAGGGCGGGAGGGCCGCCCGTGGACGCGGCCAGGCCCAGGATGTCCACCCGGGCACCGGACACGGGCGGTGGCGGGCTGGAGACGCGCAGGCGCCGGGAGATGACGGGCACCTCCGCCATCAGGCACACCGACTCGACCAGTTGCCGGCCCCAGCGCCGCAGCTCCTCGCCACTGGTGACGGACGGCTTGCCGATGAGCTCCAGGGCGCCGGCGCTCATGGCCTGGAAGCACACCTCCAGGTTGCGCTGATCCGCCACGGCGCTCACCACGAGGATGCGCGCGGGAGCCTCGGCCATGATGGCCGCGATGGCGGCCGGACCGTCCAGGTCCGGCATCAGGAGATCCATGGTGATGACGTCCGGGCGCAGCAGGCGCGCGAGCGTCACCGCCCGGCTGCCCGTGTTGGCCCGGCCCACCACCTCGATGCGCGGATCATCCGTCAGCAGGGCGCTGACGGCGTCCGCCATGGTGGGCGAGTCATCCACCACCAACACGCGAATGGGTTTCTGCCCGTCGCTCATGCGTGGGCCCCCCTGCGGCTCATCACGTCGAGCACCTCGGAGAGCAGACGGCCCGCGGCGCACTCGCGCTTGCTGAGGTAGCCGTCCGCTCCGGCCGCGAGCCCGCGTGAACGGGCGCTGGCGCTGTCATTGGCCGACACGAGGATGACCGGAAGCTGCCGGGTGTTCGGCTGCGCGCGCAGCCGGGCGATCACCTCGGTGCCGTTCATCTCCTCCATTTCCAGGTCGCAGATGATCACGTCGTATTCTTCCGTCTGCAAACGCTCCAGGGCCCGCGCTCCACTGGCCGCCAGGTGGACGGTGAAACCACCGGCCTCCAGCATGGCGCGATGGAGGGCGCGAGCGGTGAGCGAGTCGTCCACCACGAGAGCCCGGCGGCTCTGTGGCATGGCCACCGCCTGGGGAGTGGAATCCGTCACCACCCAGCCGGGGCGGAGGATGAGCAACAGCTCGCCACGGCTGAGGATGGCCGCGCCCTGGTAGGAGGGCACGTCGCGAACCTCGGCGGGCAACGGGCGGATGACGAGGTCGCGGTCCCCCACCACCGCGTCCACCGCGAGCGCCATGCGCTTGCCACCGCTCTGCACGATGATGAGCGGCTGGCCCTCGGAGGGAGGCGCCGAGGCGCGCAGGCCCAGGCGGGCGCCCAGGTCCGACACCGGCACGAGCTGGCCGTTGTAGTCGAGCTGCGTCTTGGTGCGGCCGATGCGCAGGTTTTCATGGGTGGCCAGCTGGGTGGACTCCACGGCCAGCATGGGCAGACCCACGTTCGCGTCGATGGCGCGCACCGTGAGCACGGGCGAGCTGCCCAGCTCCATGGGGATGGTGAGGATGAAGCGCGTACCGCTGCCCTTGGTGCTCACCACCTCGATGCGGCCCTGCATGGACTCCACGGCGGCGCGCACGGCGTCCAGGCCCACGCCACGGCCCGACGTGTCGGTCACGTCCGTGCGGGTGCTGAAGCCCGGGCGGAAGATGAGGTCGCGCAGCTGCGTTTCGTGCATGCGCGCGCCCTCATCCACCGTGATGAGGCCCTTGCGTTCCGCCGAGGCGCGCACCTGGAGCGCGTCGACGCCGCGTCCGTCGTCGCTCAGCTCCATGAAGAGGATGTTGCCCTGCTGCTCCACGCGCAGGGTGAGCGCGCCCTCGTGATGCTTGCCCGCGCGCTCGCGCTCGTCGGGCATCTCGATGCCGTGGTCCACCGCGTTGCGCAAGAGGTGCACCATGGCGCCCTTGAGCTTCTCCAGCATGCGGCGGTCCAGCGACACCTCGGCGCCCACCACCGACAGGCGCGAGGCCTTGCCCAGCTGGCGCGACAGGTCGCGCACCATGCGCTGCAGGGGCTCGAGGATGGTGCGCACCGGACGCGTGGTGATGGACTTGAGGCCCTCCTCCAGGCTGTCCACGATGTCCGAGGCCTCGTGGCCGTCCGAGCGCACACCGGCCGTCACCGCCGACAGCATCGCGCGGGCCCGGGCCGTGGGCGCCAGCAGCTCGCGCACCGTCAACAGGTCCACCGCCTTGGAGATGTCACGCAGACGATCCTCCAGGCGCATGCGGAACTCGCGCAGGCGCTCCACCTCGCGCATGAGCGCCGTCACCTGGTGAGCAGCCACGCGCCAGCCGGCGTCCGCTTCATCTTCCTGCACGAAGCTGGCCTGGGACGTGGCATGCACCGGAGCCGACACCGGGGCGGCGGGCGCGGAGCCCGGCGAAGGAGCCGCCACGGCCCCGGCCGCCTCCTCCGGGGGAGGCGCATCCGCCACGAGTTGGGCCAGGGCCGCCGTGGGATCCGGCAGCGCGTCACCCCGGCCATCCGCGTGGGCCTGCGCCCGCAGCAGGAAGAGATCCAGGCCGTGCAGCAGCATGTCCACGAGCGACCGCGACATGGGCTTGATGTCCTTGCGCAACGGCGCGAGGGCATCCTCCAGCTTGTGCGCGATGGAACTCAGGTCCTGCAGGCCGAGGCTCGCCGCACTTCCCTTGAGGGTGTGCAGGTGGCGCGCCAGCCGCGTGTAGACCTTGCCCAGAGCCTCGTTGTCGAGCCCCTCGCGCTCCAGTTCCAGAAGGTCCATGGTGACCTTCTGACAGACTTCCTGTGCCTCGGACGAGAAGCCCGCCACGAGGCTTTGCAGCATGGGGTCAACCGACATTACGTACCCCGACGGCGCCCGCGAAGAGGCGCGGCAGATCAATGAGGTGAATCAGTTGTCGCGAGCCGGGGACCATGACCTCGATCACCGAGCCCTCCGCGTGCGTCCGGGACGATTCCACCGCCGCGGCGGACATGCTCAGCGGGCGGGGAATGGCCTCGCAGTCCAGGGCACACAACTCCCCGTCACCGCGGTCCACCACCAGGAGCACGGCGGGATCCTGCCGCCAACCATGGCCGCCCAGGAGCGCGGCGAGGCTGAGCGCGGCGAGCACCTGGCCCTGGTAGCGCAGCACGCCGATGACGTGCGGCTGGGACAGGGGCACCGGCGTCACCAGGCGCAGGGGCAGCGCCGCGCGCAGCGAGGCCAGCGGAATCGCGTAGCGCTCCTCGCCCAGCGGGAACTCGGCCACCATGAGCACGGTCTCATCGGTGGAGTTTTCGGAGCGTCCGCGCAGACGCGACGCGCGCTCCTCCAGGAGGGTGCGGACCTCCTGATCCTGCACCTCCTCGGGGCCTCGGGTGATGGATGTCATTCGATGGATCCCAACGTGAGGAAGGCGTCAGCGGACGCCCGGTAGAAGCGGGCCGGAAGGGGCTCGGGCCCCTCGATGATTTGATCCGGCGGAAGCCGGGCGGCGCTGTCGCGCACCGAGTGCATGAGGGCGAAGGCCGACTCGCGGGCTCCGGCCCGCTCACGCAGCAAGGCGAGCTCCAACATGCCCGGCAGATAGTCCCTGAACTGCTCCAGCAAGGCCTCGAGCGTGCGCGCGGCACCGGCCTCGTCTCCCCCCTCGATGCGCTGAAGCGCGTCGGTGTGCAGGCGAATGGGAGAGGGCGGCGGCGGGGGCGGCTCGGGCGGAGGGGGCGCGCGGACGGCCTTGGGAGGCTCGGGCGGCGGCGGAGGCCTGGGCGGCGGCGCCGCGTTGGGCAAGGGGCGGCGGAAGGCCTGCAACTCGGGCGGACCCACGCGCACCAGGCCCTCGGGAGGATGATCCACCTCCACCGTGCCCAGCAGGATGTGGCCGCCCGGCACGAGCGCGCGCGCCAGATGGCCCAGGGCCGCGGTCACCGCGTCCGGCGAGAAATACGTCAGGACGTTGCGGCAGAAGATGACGTCGAACTGGCCGTACATCCCGGCCAGGGGCTCGAGCAGGTTCGTCTGGACGAAGCGCGTGACGGCGCGCACGGAGTCAACGACGCTCACCCGGCCATCCGCGACCTCTTGATAGAGCGGGTAGAGCAGCGGCCCGGCCTCGCGGCGCGACCAGTTGCCATAGATGCCCCGGCGCGCGTACTCCAGGCGGCCCTCGTGCAGATCGGAGCCGAGCACCTCCACCGTGACGCCCGGAGTCACCGTGTTCAGGAGGCACGCGGCGATGGAGTAGGTCTCCTCACCAGAGGCACACCCGGCGCTCCAGCCGCGCACGTGCAGGGAGCCGCGGCGCAACGCCGACGGCACCACCTCGGCCGCGAGGAAGCGGAACTGCTCCGGGTGGCGGAAGAAGTACGTCTCGCCCACCAGCACCGCGTCCAGCAGCGCCCGCGCCAGCGGCGCGTTCGGCCGCTGCATCTCCGCCATCAACTCCGAGGGGGAACGGCCTCGCGCGAGCTCCGCGCGCACCACGCGATCCACCGCCGTGGGCGAGATGGCCGTGTCCCGGAACCCCGTACACGACGCGACGAGTTCCCGCGCCCGGGCGAGCACCTGTAACGACTCCACCTGCGAACTCATGCGCTGCGCTCCAGCTTCTCCGGACGCAGCAAGTCCACCGCCTCGCGCAACAGTTCCTGCGAGGCGAAGGCCTTGGGATCGAAGATGGGCACCGGACGGCCTCCGGCGCGCAGCATGCCCACGAGCGCGTCGCGCAGATGGCCATGTCCCGTGCCGCCCACCCGCTCCCGCGGCTCGATGTCCGAGGCCGGATACTCCTCGGGGTCCTGCACCGCGTCCACGCTCAGCGCCAGTTGCACCCCGTCGATCTCCAGGATGACCAGCTTGCGCTCCTCGATGGACTCGCTGTGGCCCACCTCCAGGCGGCGCGCCAGGTCCAGCACGCACACCGGCTGGCCCTTGAGCTCGAAGAACTCGGAGATGTAGCCCGGCCCCAGGGGCAGCGGCCGGGTAGCCGGCTGGAGGATGACCTGGCGCACACCATCCAGGGGAATGGCGAACTCCAGGCCGCCCACGCCCAGACGCAGCAGGGCCATGGAGCCCGCCCGCGCCCGGCGCCGTGCGTTCTGCAGGGCGTTCTCCACCGCGCTCAACAATTCGTCCGCCCGGAAGGGCTTGGACAGGAAGAGCTCCGCCCCCAGCGCCAGGCAGGCCTCCGCGCGGCTCGCCTCCGAGGAGATGATGATGACGGGGATGCCCGAGGTGGCGGGATCCGCCTTCACCCGCTTGAGCACCTCGTCTCCGTCCATCTCCGGCATGGACAGGTCCAACAGGATGGCGGCGGGTTGGACTTTGACCACCTTCTCGAGCGCCTCCCGGCCATTGCTCGCCGTGTTCAAGGCGTAATGGCCGGAGAGGATCGCGCGCTCGAGCGCGAGGATGGCATCACTGTCGTCGACAAGGAGCAGGGACGGGAGGCTCACGGCTCGGCGCTCAGTTCTGGGCGAGGAGTTTGCGCACGGTTTCCGTCAGGTCATTGTGGGAAACCGGCTTGTTGATGAAGGAATTGGCTCCGGCCTCGACGCCGCGCTGCCGCAGGTCCCCGCCACGCTCGCCCGTGAGCAAGATGACGGGAACGTCGCGCACTTGAGCCAACGGGCTCGTGCGCACCTGCTTGACGAAGGTGATGCCGTCCATGCCAGGCATATTGATATCCGCGATGACCAGCTTCACCGGCACCAGCCGGAGAAGTTGCAACGCCCGTGTCGCGTCCTCGGCCTCGACGAACCCCATCTTCAGATTCATGAGGTAGATCTTGAGGATGTTGCGAACGGTCGGGCTGTCATCCACGAGGAGGATGTTGGCGCTCAAACCCAGTACTCCGCCCGGGCCGCGAAGTTCGGGTCCCGGTTGAAGGAAACGGTGGAGACTCTAACGTGACCTCGCCCCCCAGCGAAAGGCGGGGGGGGGGCCGAAACATGGTTTCCGGGGGAGGGGTGCGGTCCTCCCGCCGTACAGCACTCAACCAGCCGAGGGGGTTGGAGGTGGCTGGCCGCTCTCCTCCTTGTCGTCTTCTTCGGGGTCCACGGGAGGGGCACCGATCGCGTGATAGCCGCCGTCCACATGGACCATCTCCCCCGTGGTGGACGGCAGCCAGTCCGAGAGGAGCGCACATGCCGTGCGTGCCACCGACTCATGGCTGGTGCGGGCATCCCACCCCAATGGGGCCTGACGGCCCCAGCCCTTTTCCAGGGATTTGAAACCAGGAATGCCCTTGGCCGCCACCGTGGACAGCGGACCGGCGGCCACAGCGTTGACCCGGATACCTTTGGGGCCCAGATCCCGCGCCAGGTAGCGCACGGTGGCCTCCAGGGCGGCCTTGCACACCCCCATCCAGTCGTAGATGGGCCAGGCCACGCGGTTGTCGAAGTCCAACGTGACGATGGAGCCGCCCCGCGGCATCAGGGGCAGCACCGCCACGGACAGCTCCTTGAGGGAGAAGGTCGAGACGCGGAAGGCCGTCTGGACACTTTCCCAGGGAGTATGGAGGAAATTGCCACCCAGTGCGTCCTCGGGGGCATAGGCGATGCCGTGGAGCACCCCATCCACCCGATCCCAGCGCTGACGCAGCGCCTCGGTGAGCGCGGGGAAGTGCGCGGGATTGGACACGTCCAGCTCCAGCACCTCGGTGCCCGCCTTGAGACGCTTGGCGCTGCGCTCCGTGAGGGAGCGCGCCCGGCCGAAGCCGGTGAGGAGGATGTCCGCGCCCTGCTCGAGCGCGAGCTCGGCGACGCCGTAGGCAATCGACTGGGGGGTGAGCACTCCGGTGATGAGGAGCTTCTTGCCCTGCAGCAGCATGCGAAGGCCTTTCTGATTAAGAAAGAGGAAGACCGGAGGGGTTTATCACTCCCGGGGCGTTGGGTAAGCCAGGAAGACACCCGGCCTCGGAGCCTCCGGCGAACAGGGACACGGTGAAGTTGTGCTCACGTAGCGCATGATCCTTGCTGCTCACGCGTCCCTTCGAGGATAGGGACGTCCCACGTCACTTCTCAATAAAACGTGCCGAAAACCCCCCAACGGGGCGGCCTTCCAGTAAAAGACAGCACGCCATGGCGAATTTCCAGGACTCGTACCTCTCCGGCGGAAACATCGACTTCATCGAGGGGCTCTACGCGCGCTACCTCGAGGATGCCTCCAGTGTGGATCCGAGCTGGCGCGAGCTGTTCGAGCGCAGCACTGACGGCGCCGGCCGTCCCATCTTCAACCCCACCCCCATCGATCCCCCCGCCCCCGCGGCACCGGCCAAGGAGGGCAAAGCGGGCAAGGAGGGCGGCAAACCGGCCGCCGCGGTGGCCACCGCCGCGCAGATGGCGCCCTCGGTCGCCTTCGAGCAGGACATGAAGCTGCAGGCCCGGGTGGATCAGGCCATCTCCGCCTTCCGCCTGCGCGGCCACCTGCGCGCCAACCTGGATCCGCTCGGCCGGCCCCGCACGCCCCTGGAGCACGTGGCCGACGTGGGCATGACGGATGACAAGCATTTCTCCGCCGCCGAGCTCGAGCAGATGGTGGAGAGCTTCAGCGTCTTCCCCCAGGCGCGCGTCAAGCTCAAGGAGCTGCTCGGGCGCCTGCGCCGCACGTACACGGGCTCCATCGGCGTCGAGTTCATGCAGATGCTCGACAGCGAGCGGCGGCGCTGGCTGATGAAGCGCATGGAGTACACGGAGAACCGCACGGACTTCCCGGTGGAGGAGCAGCACCACATCCTCACCAAGCTGTCCTACGCCGAGGGCTTCGAGAACTTCCTGCACACCAAGTACGTCAACGCCAAGCGCTTCGCGCTCGACGGTGGCGAGGCGCTGGTGCCCATGATGGACGCGCTGCTCGAGGTGGGCGGAAGCATGGGCCTCCGGGAGGTCGTCATCGGCATGGCCCACCGCGGCCGCCTCAACGTGCTCACGAACATCCTGGGCAAGAAGCCGGATCAGATCTTCAGCGAGTTCGACGGTCCGCGCGATCCCAAGAACCACATGGGCCGCGGCGACGTGAAGTACCACATGGGCTTCAGCTCGGACCACGCCACGCGCGGCGGGCAGAACATCCACCTGTCGCTCGCCTTCAACCCGAGCCACCTGGAAGCGGTCAACCCCGTGGTGGAGGGGCGCGTGCGCGCCAAGCAGGACCGCGGCGGAGACGCCGAGCGCACCAAGGTGATGCCGCTGCTCATCCACGGCGACGCGGCCTTCATCGGCCAGGGCGTCGTGGCCGAGACGCTCAACCTCTCGCGGCTGGGCGGCTACGAGACGGGCGGCACCGTGCACCTGGTCATCAACAACCAGGTGGGCTTCACCACGGACCCGATGGACTCGCGCAGCTCCATCTACTCCACCGCGCTCGCGCAGATGCTCGACGTGCCCGTCTTCCACGTGAACGGCGACGACCCCGAGGCGTGCGTGCACGTGGGCAGGCTCGTGGCCGAGTACCGCCAGCGGTTCAAGAGCGACGTGGTCATCGACCTCATCTGCTACCGCCGCTTCGGCCACAACGAGGGCGATGACCCCTCGTTCACCCAGCCGATCATGTACGACGTCATCCACAAGCACCACCCGGTGCGCGCGCTCTACGCCAAGCAGCTCGCGGACAAGGGGCGCATCCCGGCCGAGCAGTCCGACGCCCTCAAGCAGCACTGCATGCAGGAGTTCGACGCGGCGCTCACCCGGGCTCGCGCGGAGAGCCAGTTCAAGGAGCCCAACGCGCTCGAGGGCCTGTGGAAGCCCTACAAGGGCGGCCCCGAGGCGGCCGTCCCCGAGGTGAAGACCGGGGTGGACAAGCAGAAGCTGCGCGACGCCCTGGAGAAGCTGGCCCACGCGCCCGAGGGCTTCCACGTGCACCCCGTCGTGGAGCGCACGGTGCTCAAGAAGCGCCAGACCATGCTCCAGACGGAGGAGATCCAGTGGGGCGAGGGCGAGACGCTCGCCTACGCCACGCTCATCTCCGAGGGCTACCCGGTCCGCCTGAGCGGCCAGGACTGCGAGCGCGGCACGTTCAGCCACCGCCACTCCGTGCTCAACGACGTGAAGACGGGCGAGAAGTACACGCCGCTCAACCAGTTCGCCCAGGGCAAGGCCCGCTTCAACGTCTACAACAGCCCGCTGTCGGAGATGGGCGTGCTCGGCTTCGAGTACGGCTACAGCCTGGACGTGCCGGACGGCCTCACCCTCTGGGAGGCCCAGTTCGGTGACTTCGCCAACGGCGCGCAGATCATCATCGACCAGTTCATCGCCGCCGGTGAGAGCAAGTGGCGGCGGCTCAGCGGCCTCACCCTGCTCTTGCCCCACGGCTACGAGGGCCAGGGCCCCGAGCACTCCAGCGCCCGTCTGGAGCGCTTCCTGAGCCTGAGCGCCGAGGACAACCTCCAGGTCGTCTACCCCACCACGCCCGCGCAGATCTTCCACCTGCTGCGCCGCCAGATGCTGCGCCCGCTGCGCAAGCCCCTCGTCATCATGTCGCCCAAGAGCCTGCTGCGCCGCCCCGAGGCGGTGAGCAAGCTCGACGAGCTCGCCACCGGCAGCTTCCAGGAGATCATCCTGGACAAGGTGGACCCCCAGGGCGTGACGCGGCTGCTCTTGTGCTCGGGCAAGGTCTACTACGACCTGGTCAAGGCGCGGGACGAGCAGAAGGACGACTCCATCGCCATCGTGCGCGTGGAGCAGCTCTTCCCCTTCCCCTTCGAGGAGCTGGCGGCCCTGGTGGGCAAGATGCCCAAGCTCGCCGAGCTCCTCTGGGTCCAGGAGGAGCCCCGCAACTCGGGCGCCTGGCACTACATCTTCCCGCGCCTGCACGACCTGATCGCCACGCGCGGCCAGGCCCCCGTGAAGGTGGGCTACATCGGACGCGCGGAGGCGGCGAGCCCCGCCACCGGATTCATCCAGACGCACAACCTCGAGCAACAGCTCATCGTGGAGGAAGCCATCCTCCGAGGAACCAAGAATGGCCGTTGAACTGAAAGTCCCGCCCCTGGGCGAGTCCATCACTGAAGCCGTCGTCGGGAAGTGGAACAAGAAGCAGGGCGAGACGGTGGCCGCGGACGAGCCGCTCGTCGTCCTGGAGACCGACAAGGTCACCATCGACGTGCCCGCTCCCGCCACGGGCGCCATCGCCACCATCGCCTTCAAGGAGGGCGACAAGGTGCGCGTGGGTGACGTGCTGGGCACCATCGAGGCCGGAGGCGCCGCGAGCGCGTCCGCGCCCACGCCCGCCGCTGCTCCGGCTCCCGCCGCCAGCGCTTCATCGGACGCGCGCATCACGCCCACCGCCCGGAAGATCGTGGAGGAGAACAAGCTGGACGTGAGCCAGCTCAAGGGCACCGGCACCGGTGGCCGCATCACCAAGGAGGACGCGCTGGGTCAGCTCAACCGCCCGGCCGAGCCCTCCGCTCCGGCCCCGCGCGCTCCGGCTCCCGCGGCTCCCTCCGGTCCCCGCTCGCGCGCGGACCGCGAGGAGCGCGTGAAGATGACGCCCCTGCGCCGCCGCGTCGCCGAGCGCTTGCTCCAGGCTCAGTCCAACGCCGCCATCCTCACCACCTTCAACGAGGTGGACATGGGCGAGGTGATGGACCTGCGCAAGCAGTACAACGAGAAGTTCCAGGCCAAGCACGGCGTCAAGCTCGGCTTCATGAGCCTCTTCGTGCGCGCGGCCATCGAGGCGTTGAAGACCTTCCCCCAGGTCAACGCGGAGATCGACGGCGAGGACGTCATCTTCAAGCGCTACTACGACATCGGCGTGGCCGTCAGCGGCTCGCGCGGACTCGTGGTGCCCGTGCTGCGCGACGCCGACACCCTGTCGCTCGCCGACATGGAGAAGAAGATTGGTGACTTCGGCACCCGCGCCCGCAACGACAAGCTCACCATCAACGAGCTGCAGGGCGGCACCTTCACCATCTCCAACGGGGGCACCTTCGGCTCCATGCTCTCCACCCCCATCCTCAACCCGCCCCAGACGGGCATCCTGGGGATGCACAACATCGTGGATCGCCCGGTGGCCCGCAACGGCCAGGTCGTCATCCGGCCCATCATGTTCCTGGCCCTCTCCTACGATCACCGCCTCATCGACGGCCGCGAGGCCGTGCAGTTCCTCGTGCGCATCAAGGACTGCATCGAGGATCCCACGCGGCTCCTGCTGGAAATTTAAAGCCCCGTTAAACGCCACAGAGCGGGAAAACGTGGCGGCCGACTAGACAGGAACTCGGCTGCCCGCCTACAACTCCTCCATCGTCACCCGACGGACGGGGGACGGGAAGACGAGCCGGTCTCCGGACCGGCTCCTGACGAGGAAGCAGCATGGCCATTGGCACCGTGAAGTGGTTCAACGACGCGAAGGGTTTCGGATTCATCACGCAGGAGGGCGGGGGTGAGGACGTGTTCTGTCACCACACCGCCATCAACATGGACGGCTTCCGCACCCTGCAGGAAGGTCAGCGGGTGGAGTTCGAGGTCGCCCGTGGACCCAAGGGTCTCCAGGCCCAGAACGTGCGCGCCGCCTGAAGCCTCGCGCGACCACCTCCCGGTGGTCTGAAGCACGAAGGCCCGGCATCTCCGAAGAGGAGCCGGGCCTTTTGCTTTGCGGGCTCGCGGGGCCGCTACGGCACGAGGTGCCGCTTGAAGTGGTTCATCACCCACTCGTACTGGCGCTGGGAGACGAGCGGGTCCGGCACCATGTGCGTCAGGCCACTGAGCGGCAACAGTTCGTGGTGCTTGCCCGCGCGGAAGAGCGCGTCGGACAGCTTGAGCGTGTGGAAGAAGTAGACGTTGTCGTCCGCGGTGCCGTGGATGAGCAACAGCGGGGACAGGGGCCGGGCCGTGTCACGCGCGTAGGTGAGCAGGGAGCTCTTCTCGTAGGCCTCGGGGTGCTGCTGGGGCAGGCCCAGGTAGCGCTCGGTGTAGTGGGTGTCGTAGTCGAGCCAGTCCACCACGGGCGCGCCCGCCACGGCCGCCTTGAAGACGTCCGGACGCTTGAGCGCGGCGAGCGCGGACATGTAGCCACCGAAGCTCCAGCCCTCGATGCCCACGCGCGCGAGGTCCACCTCGGGTACCTCGGCGGCGAGCGCCTGCACCGCCGCGGCCTGGTCCTCCAACGTCACACCGGAGAAGTCCAGGTGCACGGCGCGCTGCCACTGGGCACCCCGGAGCGGCGTGCCCCGGCCATCGAAGCGGGCGATGAGGAAGCCCTGGTCCGCCATCCACTGCGACAGCAGGTGCGCGGCCATGCTCTTGTGCACCACGGTGACGGTGGGGCCGGCGTACACCTCCACGATGACGGGCAGCTTCTCCCCGGGCTTCGCCTCCCGAGGGCGCACCAGCGAGGCGTGGAACTTCAACGGGCCCACCTCGCGGTACTCGACGCGCGGAACGAAGGAGGGCTCCACGGCCACCGACGGAAGCTCACCCACGCGGGTGCCATCCGCGCGCGCCACGAAGGTGCGCTGCATGGAGGTGGGGCTCGCGTGCGACACGACGAGCAGCGCGCCCGTCTTGGAGAGTCCGCCGTTCTCGACGGCCTCGCCCGTGGTGCCCGGACGCACCGCCTCCGGAGCGCCCCCATCCTTCACGCGCCACAGGTAGCTCTCCGTGGGGTTGGGGCCGCCGTTGAAGTAGAGCGTGCGCTCCTTCTCCAGGTAGCGCACGAAGCCACGCAGGCCCGCCTCCGGCTTCACCAGCGAGCGCACGAGCGCGCCGTCCGGGCCGCGCAGCTCCACCTCCGGACCCCCGTTGCGCTCGGTGTACCAGAGGAAGCCCTCGTCCACCCACTGGGGGAAGCTCTGCTCCAGCTCGAGCCAGGCCCCGTCCTTCTCGGTGAGCAGCTCCCGCGTGGCGCCGCTCGCGACATCCACCGCGAGCAGCTTCTGCTCCGTCTGGGTGCGGTTCTGCACCAGCACCGTGAGCGGCCCCTTCTTCGGCCACACCACCGTGGCCAGGTACGGGTACGCCTCCGCGTCCCACTTCACCCAGACGGTGTTTCCGCCCGTGGCGGGGATGACGCCCAGGCGCACCTTCGCGTTGTCCTTGCCGGGACGCGGGTAGGCATAGTCCTCCGCGCCGCGCTCGGGGTGCATCACGTCGATGATGGACAGTTGCTCCACCCCCGAGGTGTCCGACTCGGTGTAGGCGATGGCCTTCGCGTCCGGGCTCCACCACCACCCCGAGAAGCGGCTCATCTCCTCCTGGGCCACGAACTCGGCCAGGCCATGGGTCTTCGCCGCGGTGCCCCCTTGCGTCACCCGGTGCTCGGTGTTGGAGGCCACCTCCAGGCGGAACACGTCGTTGTCCCGCACGTAGCCCACGTGCTTGCCGTCGGACGAGAAGCGCGGGTCGATGACGCCCTCGCCCGTCTTGAGCTCCGTGGACTTCCCACTCGCCCGGTCCACCAGGTAGAGCCTGCCGGAGAGCGGCACGAGGATGGACGCCCCATCCTCCGACAACTGGTAGGACGTGAAGCCCCGGGCGCTCACGCGCATGCGCTCGCGGCGCGCCTTCTCCTCGGGTGACAGCGTCTCCTCGCCGCCCTTGAGGATGGCCTCGGGGGTGAGCAACTCACGCGTCTGGCCCGTCGCCACGTCGAAGGCGAACAGCGTCTGCACGGGCGCGCGCGGCTGGCCCCTCAGAAAGAGGACGGTCTTCTCGTCGGGAGTGATTCGCGGGCTGACGGGACGGCCGCTCATGAAACGGCGCGTCTCCGCGTAGTCCCGCAGGAAGGCTTCTTGCGAAGGGGACATGGTCTTGGCGGAGGAGGACTTCGTGGACTGCTGGGTCAGGACGGGAGCGCAGGCGGATGCGAGCAGCGCGGCGGCGAGCAGGAAGGGAGCTTGGCGCATGGAAGCCGCGCAGCCTACACTCCCGCCCACCCCCATGGACGACTCCCACCCTCACCTGCGGCTCGCGGGCGTCATCCGGCTGGCGCTCGGTGGCGGACGGGGACCCACGGATGCCTACGTGTTCGATCCCCACCGGCTCGCACTCCCCGCGTGGGCGTGTGCCCTGGGCGTGGAGGGGCCGCCGGCCCTGCTGGTGACGTTGGATCGGCACCTGGACCTGGTCCCCCCCGTGGCCCCGGCGGCCGTGCCCGACCGCTCCGCGGGCCTGCGCGCCCTGGACGAGCACGCGCGCTGGAGCCTGGACGTGCGCAACTATGATCACGTGCTCGCCGCGATGGAGGCGGGGCTCGTGGGTGACGCACTGGTGCTCGCCCGGGCGAAACCCCGGGGTACGACCACGGCGGACACGTACGTGGACACCCGAGGGCGCACCCACCGGCTGGTGGTGGTGCCCACCGTGGATCGGGCGGCCGAGGCCTACCACCAACCCGCTCCCGGAGACCGGGTGAGGGACGTGCTCGATGCCGCCGAGCGCGTGCTCCTGGACGTGGACCTGGACTGCTTCACCAGCCTGAGCGACGCGGATCCACTGACAGTGCTGCCCTGGCCCCTGGACATCATCCGGGAGTACCTGCTCCCACCCGGTAGCGAGCCCTTCTGGGACGCCGTGCTGAGCAGGTGCGTCGCGCTCACCCTCGCCCGGGAGCCGCACCACTGTGGCGGGCTGCTCGCCTCGGGACGGCTCTTCCAGGACGTGGCGCAGGTGCTCTTCCGCGAGGTGCTCCGCACGGAGCCCCCCTAAGTCCCCACCCCGGACAACCGCCTGGCGGGGAGGCATCCAGGCGGGTTCCGCCTTCTTCTTTTCAGCGTCCTGTCGTTTCCGTCGCTCCCCTCTGGGAGAATGGGCCAGGTCTCATGAACGGTGCACAACCCCAGACGGTCCTTCCTCCCCACCTCGCCCGCCGGGTGTTCCTCGTCATGGCCTTGGGGGTCACCCTCTCCTCCCCTCTCGCCTCCACGCTGGTCGCGCTGTCGATCGGACTGACCGCCTCGGAGATGGGCTGGAGCATGCGCTACCTGTCCCTGCCCATCTTCCTGGGCGTGGGCCTGCTGCTGCCCTGGGTGAGCATCCACCAATTGCTGCGCTGGGGCTTCGCCACCCGCGAGGGCGAGCCCGCCGAGCAACGCCTGCTGCGCCTGCAGAAGCTGCCCTGGCGGCTCTCATTCACGGGCACCCAGGTTCCCTACATGTTGGGCGGCGTCCTGCTCACCGCGCCCATCGTCCTGCACTTCCACAAGCACCCCCTCCTGCTGGTGCTTCAGCTCCTCGTCGCCTGCACCGTGGGCCAGGCCCTGTCGCTGCCCGTGGCCCTCAAGCTCGAGCAGATGCTGATGCCCTTCGTGCTCGAGCAGCGAGAGCGCGTCCGCACGCGCGTGCGCGGCCGGGGCCCCTCCTGGATGCGGATGCGCTGGTACCTGCCCTATACGTTCGCCGGCCTGCTGCTGAGCACCTTGCTGCTGGCGGGCATGGCGCTCGTGGTGCAGACCACCGAGCTGCGCGATGCCCAGGTCCACGCCGTCCTCGAGGATCCATCGCTCGCGCCAGCCCAGGCCCAGCTCATCTCCCAGCACCTGCGTGCCTTCGGCGACACCCTCCTGTCCCGGATGACCGTGCCCTTGCTCATGATGGGGTTGTTCGTCCTGGTGATTCCCACCTTCTCCGCCTGGCTGCTGGCGCACCGGCAGAGCCGGGCGACCGAGGCGCTCCAGCAAGCCATCGAACGGCTCGCCCAGGGCGCGCCCGAGGCCCCGGCCTGGGCCTCCACCGACGAGCTCGGCGATGTGTCCATGGAGATGTCCCTGGCGCTCAACCGGCTGCAGGAAATCCCCACCCGCCTCCAGGCGTCCGCCAGCCTTCTGCTCGCCGCGAGCACGGGGCTCGGCACCGCCAGCACCCAGCAGCGCGAGCGCATCACCGAACAGGCCGCCATCCTCCAGGAGGCCCAGCTCACCTCCGAGGAGATCCGCACCACCTCCGAACTCGCCTCCCACAAGGCAGAGAGCGTGCTCAGTGTGGCGGGTCACGCCGAACAGCTCGGACAGTACGGAGAGGAAGCCATCGAGCGGACCCTGACGGGCCTGAACACCATCCGCGACTTCGTGGACGGCATCCGTGGCAAGGTGCTCCGGCTCCAGGAAAGCGCCACGCAGATCGCCCACATCGCCGTCACGGTGAAGGACCTGGCCGACCAGTCCCACCTGCTCGCGCTCAACGCCTCCATCGAGGCGGCGCGCGCGGGAGACCAGGGCGCGGGCTTCGCCGTGGTCGCGAGCGAGATCCGCAAGCTGGCCGATCAGACCATCCGGGAGAACGCCCTCATCCGCAAGAGCCTGCTCGACATCGGCACCGCCATCCGGGACGTGGTCTCCATGAGCGAGCAGGGCGCGCTCCAGGTGCAGGGAGGCCTCGAGCGCGTGAAGACCTCGGGCAACAACCTGCGCGAGATGTCGCTCATCATCCAGGAGAACGCCGCGGCGGTGCGGCAGATCGCCGTCGCGGTGAACCACCAGAACACGGGCATCTCGCACATCTTCAACGCCATCGCCCACATCTCCTCCGGCATGGACGAGACGATGAAGCGGTTGGACACCACGCTGCAGGCCACCGAGACGCTCCAGGCCGTCACCCGCGAGGTGACGGAGATCGCCCAGCGCTACCAGCTCCACCGTTAGAACGAGGCCGCGCGGATGATGGCTCCCGAGACGTCGCTCTATGCCCGGCTGTTGGGCGCGGACTGGGAGCGGCTGCCCGAGCGCGTGCGCCGGATGCACGTCGAGGGGCGCGCCAGCGGACGCTTCACCATCCGGCGCGGCCCGGGGCTGCTGGCGGCCCTGGTGGGGTGGCTCTGCCGCTTTCCTCCCGCGGGCGAGGACATCCCCACCCGGCTCGTCGTCCATCGCGAGGGCGAGGGCCAGCGCTGGGAGCGGGCCTTCGGTCCGCATGCGCTCGCCACGCGCCAGCATGTCTGGCCCGGGCAGCGGCTCGTGGAGTGGCTCGGCCCCGTGGCGTGTGTCTTCCACCTGCGTCCCGAGGGCCCGGGCCTGCGCTTCGAACAGGTGGGCGCGTGGCTGCGGCTCGGCCCGTGGAACCTGCCCCTGCCCCGCTTGCTGTCCCCCCGTATCGAGGCCCAGGTCGCCGAGTCCCCCGCGGGCATGCGGGTCCAGGTGCGCATTGGCGCGGCGCTGGTGGGGGCGCTGTTGTCCTACGAAGGCCAGGTCACCCCCGAGGAGGAGGCCCCATGAGCACGGCGCTGTGGCTCTTCGCGCTCCAGGGCGTGCTGGGCGCGTTCGACACGCTGTACTACCACGAGTGGAAGGCCCGGCTGCCCGCGCACGTCCCCGGCACCCGCCCCGAGCTGCTGCTGCACGCCGCTCGCGACTTCTTCTACGCGCTGCTCTTCGCCACCCTGCCCTGGCTGTCGTGGCGGGGCGCGTGGGCGGCCGTGCTCGGGGCCGTCATCGCCGCGGAGATCGTCATCACCCTGGCCGACTTCGTGGTGGAGGACCGGGTGCGCGCGCCGCTCGGAGGCGTCTTTCCCGGCGAGCGCTGCACCCACGCGGTGATGGCCCTGCTCTATGGCGCGGTGCTCGCCCACGTCGTGCCCGAGCTGCTCGCGGGCTGGCGGCTGCCCACCCAGCTCGCCCTCGCCCCCGTGGCCATCCCCGAGCGCCTGCGCCTCGTGCTCGGCCTCATGGCCGTGGGAGTGTTCGGCTCGGGCGTGCGCGACCTGTACGCCGCCCTGCGACTGCCCGGGGGCCGCTGGCCCTGGCCCGCGCCCCAGGCCGCCCCTCCATGAAGCGACGCCTGGCGCACCAGCTCGTGTTCAGCCTCGCGGCCCTCTACAACGTCCTCTGGGGCCTGTACGCGGCGGTGGATCCTCAGTGGCTCTTCCGCTTCGCGGGCATGCCCGCGCTCAACCAGCCCGCCCTCTTCGCGTGCCTGGGCATGGTCATCGGCGTGTACGGCCTGCTCTACGCCGAGGTCGCGCGCCGCCCCGAGCACGGCTTCGCGCTCGCGGCGGTGGGACTGCTGGGCAAGGTGCTGGGGCCCATCGGCCTCGCGGGCCTCATCCTCCGGGGCGAGTGGCCCCCGGCGACGCTCGTGCTCTGCCTCACCAATGACTTCGTCTGGTGGGTGCCCTTCTCCCTCTACCTGTGGGACGCGTGGCCTGGCTACCGCCGCACCTTCTCCGCCCCGGGGAGCCGAGGCGGTTAGCGGGGTGCCACGACGGCGCGCCGCTTAGATGTCCAGCTTGGCGATCTGGTGCTTGTCGTCGGCGATGAGGCCGGCGATCCACTGGCCGAAGGCGACGAGTCCGCCCACCACCGCGCCCACCGCCAGACCCACGGGGCCACCGAAGGCGCTCGCCGCGATGGCTCCGCCCACGGCACCACCGACACCGCCCGCGATGCTCAGGGCGCCCTTGGCGATCTGCCCCTTGTGGCCTCCCTTGACGCCATCGGCGATGTCCATGGCGCCCGTCACCGTGCCGATCACCGCTCCGGCCACGTTCGCCACTCCGCCCATGCCCTTGAGGGCACCCGCGATCTTGCTCACCGCGGTCGTGTTGCCCAGGGCGCTCATCCCGGGAACCTTGCTCAACCAGCCACCCGCCTGCGCCACATCGTCCCCCATGATGCCGACGAGGTCCGTGGTGCCCTTGAAGGACTTCCGCAGTGCGTCCGCGCCCGCGTAGATGTCGTAGCCACCCAGGGCGGTGTCCATGGCGCCCTTCATGATGTCCCCCATGTTGCCCTCGCGGATGCCACCGATGAGGTTGGTGACGCCACTGGCCACGCTCGCCGCGCCCGCCAGCGTCCCCACGCCGCCCTTGAGGCCCTGCGCGGTGTTGCGCACGTTGTCGAGCCCGAGGACGTCCGACACGTTCTTGGGCAGCAGGTCATCCGCGCCCTGGGCCAGGCCCTGCACCGCCTTCAACGCGTTGACGCCGCCCTTCTTGGCGAACTCGCTGATGCTGCTGTAGGTGGACGCGCTCGCGTTGAGCAGCAGGTCGCGCGCCTCGGGATTGCCCTCGAGGTCCTTCGGGTCCAACACCTCGCGCGGATCCGCTCCACCCGGGCCCGTGACCGACATCTTGCCGCCGCCCTCGCCCACCTCGGACACGGCCACGCGCCCGTCCGGATCCGTCACGGTGTTCTTCGAGTTGAGCAGCTGCATGCCCTCGCCCGACAGGAGCGAGCTGTCCTCCTGCTTGGAGCCGAAGGTCTTGCCGTCCTTGGTGCGCTTGACCTCCATGGTCTCGTCGAGCTTGAGGCCCTTGTCCGTGGCCTCCTTCCGGGCGTTGTAGTGCTCCTCCACGTCGGTGCCGTCCGGCTCCTTGTACGTGGCGTCCATGTTCTCGAGGGAGCCGTCCTTGCCGTACTTCGTCTTCGTCTCGCCCTTCACCTCGGCGAAGTCGCCGGAGTCGTCCGGCTTGAGCGTCTGGCCCTCGGACGTCTGGGTGACGGTGTCGCCCTCCACCTGGGTGTGCGTCTTGGTGGTGACCTTGGGCTGGCCCTCGAGGAACGTCTGGGTGTCCAGGCTGTTCTCGTCCTTCTTCACCTCCATGAGCCACTGCTTGGGCGTCTGGCCGTCGTCGTAGGCGTCGTTGGCGTCGTAGTCCTCGCCCTTGTTCTTCTGGTACTCGCGCGAGACGTTGTTGAGGTCCTCGCGGCTGTGCGGCCCCTCGCCGGCGTACTGCACGTGGCCATCCAGCTCGCGGTCGGTGATGGAGGTGGCCTGGACGTTGTCCTGGGAGAAGCGCTGGGTGCGCTGGTACTGGGGGTTCTCCTGCTTGCCGTCCGCGCCGGGCGCCGGAATGGAGTACGAGTAGGTGTCGGCGCGCTGCACCGGCTCCTTGAAGTTGAAGTGGCCGTTCTTCTCCAACTTGTCGTCGATGTGCTTGCCGCCCTTCTGCTCGTAGAAGGACGTGCGGCTGCCGCTCACGGCGCCACCGGCCTGCGAGAACTGCTCCGTCTTGAGGCGGCCATCCTCGTTGTACACGCGGTTGTCGGTGTAGGTGAGGCCGGGGTCCTTCGAGCGGTCGATGTCGCCGAAGTTCTTGAGATCCTGCGTCTCGTTCTTCTCACCCTTCCACTCGGCGTGCTGCACGCGGGTGCTACCGTCCCCGTTGGCCTCGAAGCGGTCGCGCTTGTTCACGTCCCCCTCGTAGTTGGCCGAGTTGAGCGTGATGTTGCCGTTGGCGTCCTTGGTGGCCACCGTGCGCTCGACGACGTCGCCCGCGTCGTTCTTGCGCGTCAGCTCCGCCTCGGTGTCCGAGTTCTTCTTCACCTCCGTGTTGGCCGGCAGCTCCTTCCCGCCGTCCGCCATGGAGAAGATTTCGTTCGTCTGGGTCGTCGTCTCCGCGTGGAGCTTCTTCTGGGCCTCCTCGGTCTCGGCCTTGCTCTTGCCCACCGTCTGGAGCTCCACGTCCTTCTTGGCGCGCTCCTCGCCGGAGATGCTCATCTGCGGCGGAGGCGGGCCCTGGGTCTCCGTCACGGGCGTGGCTTCCGCGGGCTGCGCCGCGGCGGCCTTGCCCACGGCGGCGGCCGCGGCGGCGAGGCCTCCAGTCACGGCGCCAATGTCCTGGGGCTTCTCCTCGGCGCCGAGCTCGGCGGGAGTCTCCGGGCCCGCCTTCGCGGCGAACACCTGGGGATTGCCACCCGCCTGGGACGCCTTGGCCAGGTCGACGCCGGACTTCTCGTCGAACCCGTCCTTGACGACCTCGGCCTTCTTCTCATTCGCGGGAGCAGCGGCCGTGGGCTTCGCGTCGACCGGCTTCGTCTCGGTCGGCTTCGGCTCGGGAGCGACGGGCGGACGGTAGGCAACGGGCTGCTTCTTGATCGAGTCGATCGCCATGGAAGGCTCCAGAAACCAGGGAGGCGGGTAGCTAGGGGGTTCTCAACTTCTGACGAACTCAGACTTTGCGAGTCGCGTGCCAACTTTTGAGAAACCCTCCCCCGTCTCGACTCTCGTCTTCTCAGGGGTTTATACAAAGCGCCTGTCCTGCGCCCTGGTGACACCTGTCACCACCTGATGACAGCAGTCCCCACTCCATGTCACCTGTCACTACCTGGTGGGACCGAGTGGGACGAAAGCCAGGCTCAAATCCGCTGATGAGGGTTCTCGTGACTTCCGTCACCCGCGGCTGGAGGTCAGAGCGGGGAGTCGAGGAACGCGGGCCGGAACTCGGTCACCTGGCCGCCACTGAAGGAGAAGCGGCCGCTCACGGGGGGACGGTCGCCGTTGAGCACGTAGCCGAAGTCCAGGCGGAACGGGTAGGTGTTGAACTGGGGGAAGAGCAGCCGCAGGCCCACGCCCACCGAGTGCACGAGGCCCGGGGCCTCGTCGAACGCGGAGCCCGCGTCGTAGAAGAGCACTCCGCCCAGGTGCACCGTGTAGAAGACGAGCGGCCGGGTGCGGTACTCCAGGTTGAGCAGCGCCAGGCGCTTGCCGGAGTACGCCTCGGGCGAGGCGCCGCGCAGGCCGTTGCCACCGCCGAGCAGCAGCACGCGCTCGTTGAGGTCATCGCGGTTTATGTCCAGCAGGGCCCGCGCCACGAAGCGGCCACCGAGCACCTTGGGGGACACCTGCTGCGCCTCGGCGGCCCAGCGGCGGTTGGTCCACTGGCCCCGGGCCTCGCCCCCGAGCCACTGGCGCACGCTGGCCGCCGCGGCCAGCGTGGTGAGCGAATCCCCCAGACGCACGCGGTAGCGCGCCGTGGCGGCCACCTCGGCGAAGGTGCTCGCCGAGGCGAATAACGAAGGGGCATAGCGCGCCGTGGCCGTGAGGTAGTGGCCCACCTGGAAGTCCTCGGAGAGGGCGTAGGAGTCCACATCGCGCATCACCTCGTAGCGGGTGTCCCAGACGCGCGCGTAGGCGAGCACGTAGGTGGCGTTCTCGCTGCGAGGCAGCAGCGTGTCGCGCAGCCACGTGCGCCGCTCCTCGTCCAGCCCGGAGTCCCGAGGGGCCTCGTAGCGCCGGTGGTAGACCCCCACGCCCCCTCCCGCGTCCACCTTGAAGCGCGAGCCCCAGGAGCGCAGGTACAGGGAGCTCCCGCTCACCTCCTCGGCGTCGTAGATGTAGGGCACCGTGCCGCCGCTGGGATAGGGCAGTTGCCACACGTCGGCGCCGCGGAAGACGCGCACGGGCTGTACGCGCCACGCGCCCTGGACCTGGAAGCTCCAGGGCGTGGAGAGCGAGAAGAGGGGCCGCGACACCAGCACGCTTCCCTTGGAGCCCTCGGGCTCACCCGAGCGCGCGAGGATGAGGGAGGCGCTCTCGGTGAGCGACCAACGGCTGCCCAGCAGGCGCGGGTCCACGTAGCTCTGACCCAGCGTCAGCGAGTCCCGGCGCAGGAGGAAATCCAGCGCGACCTTCTTGTTCAGCCCGAGGAAGTTCTGCTCGGTGCCCTGCAGACGGAGCGACTGGACGAGCGGCCCCACCAGTTGGATGTCCTGGTTGAGCCGCAGCGACCACAGGTCCTTGGTGACGATGAGCAGCGACACCGTACCGGGAGTGGGTCCCCGCACGGGCACCACGCGCACCACCGCGAAGATGCCCAGGCGGCGCAGGTTGCGGGCCGTCTCCAGGGCGAGCGCGGACGAATAGGCCACGCCCTCCTCCAGGAGCACCTCGCGCCGGATGACCTGCTCGCGGGTGCGCACGTGGAAGAGGTTGAGCAGGGAGGGATAGGGGTCCGAGTCGGCGACGACGTCCTCGGACACCACCTCCACCGAGGCCAGGAGCTTGCCCTCGGGCTCGGGCTCCGGCTCGAGACCCCGTCGCACGAGCCCCCAGCCGACGAGCGCGTCCTCATAGCCCTCCACGCGAAGGGACGGGTCCGCCGCCAGCAGGGGCGCGGCGAGCAGGGCGAACCAGACGGGCGGCATGTCCAGATGCTGGCACGATTCCGTCAACCGGAATACGGTAGTGAACAGCTCGCCCCAGCCTCGGATAGGGGGGGATTCCCGATACAGTCTAGAAGGGAGACAGTGCCCCTCATCGAGAAGCGGTTCTCCGCAACGTCCGGACTCAAAGTGAAGATTCTCCTGGTAGAGGACAACGAGGACATCCGCGAGGGACTGACCGATCTACTGGAGAGCGAGGGCTATTCAGTCGTCGGCAGTGGATCCGCGGAAGAGGGACTGGCGCACCTGCGGGCCGGGTCCTTCCATCTGGTCATCACCGACTACATGCTGCCCGGCGAGAACGGCGGTTGGATGTTGGAGCAGGCCGGGCGCGAACAACGGTTGCACGACACACCCGCGGTGATGATCACCGCCCACCCACGCATCAAACCTCCGGCGGGCGTGCGTCTGGTGCACAAGCCCCTGGACATCGACGACTTCCTGCGGCTGGTGGACGACTCCCTGCACACCGCGCCGCGCGCCGCCGTGAGCGCCTAACGCGGCACGCCGCGCAGGTCCCCCGGACGCAACAGGGGCAAGGGCTCGCGCCGGGCGATGGCCGCCACGATGCGCGCGAGCTGGTCCACGCCATCCGACAGGGCCGCCGGTCCTGGCTGGAGGATGAGCGAGCTCTTCACCTCGTAGAGCTGATCCTCCACCACCGCCGTCACCCGCTCCCACCCCGGCCGGGAGGCGATCTTCTCGCGTTTGGCCTTGCGGCCGCACCAGCTCGCGATGACGCCCTCGGGGTCGCGCCGGGCCACCTCGGCGGGCTCGAAGATGCGGCCCTTGGCGTCCTGGCGCAGCCGCGACTCGCGGCACACGTCCTCCCCGCCCACCAGCTCCACCAGCTCCGAGCACCAGCGGATGCCGGAGATGAGCGGTTCATGCCACTCCTCGAAGAAGACGCGGGGCCGGCGCGGCAGGTGCTCGGCGGCGTCCGCGTGCCGGGCGAGGTTCGCCTCCAGCTCATCCGCGAGCCGTTCGGCCGGCTCCGCCCGCCCCACGAGCGCGCCCACCACGCGCACCGTCTGGAGGATCTCCGCGAGCGAGCGCTGGTTGAAGAGGAACACCGGCACCCCGCGCTTGCACAGCTCCCGGCCCAGGTCCGCCTGCAGGTCGGAGAAGCCCAGCACCAGGTCCGGCTTGAGCTCGAGGATGCGCTCGAAGTTGGCGTCCAGGAAGGAGCTGACGCGCGGCTTCTTGCGCGCCTCGGGGGGCCGGACGGTGAAGCCCGAGACGCCCACCACCAGGTCCCCCGCGCCGATCCGGTAGAGCGTCTCGGTGGTCTCCTCCGTCATGCAGATGATGCGCTGGGGGTAGCGCGGCGCGGAGGAGAGCAGCGCCCGGAAGCGGTCGGTCATGGGCCGGCAGTGTAGCCCGGCCCCTCGCGGGGGCTCACGAGTTGTAGGCGGCCTCGCCGTGCTGGGTGGCGTCCAGGCCCATGCGCTCCTCTTCCTCGGTGACGCGCAGCCCCACCACCTTGTCCACGAGCTTGAGGATGACGAGCGTCACCACGGTCGTGTAGGCGCCCACCGCGAGCAGGGCCAGCGCCTGCTTGCCGAGCAGCGAGGGGTTGCCGGCCAGCAGACCGTCCGCGCCCGCGGAGTTGAGGGCGGCCTGGGAGAACACGCCCACCAGAAGCGCGCCCAGCATGCCGCCCACGCCGTGCACGCCCCACGCGTCGAGCGAGTCGTCGTAGTGCAGCTTCTCCTTGAGGAGCACCGCGCCGTAGCACACGCCGCCCGCGAGGATGCCGATGACGAGCGAGGCCGCGGGCGACACGAAGCCGGCCGCCGGGGTGATGGCCACCAGTCCCGCCACGAGGCCCGACACCATGCCCAGCAGCGTGGGCCGCTTGCGGAGGATCCACTCGGCGCTCGTCCAGGCGAGCGCCGCCGCGCCCGCCGCGATGTGCGTGGTGGAGAACGCGAGCGCCGCCAGCGGGCCCGCCGTCAGCGCGCTGCCGGCGTTGAAGCCGAACCAGCCAAACCACAAGAGGCCACCGCCGAGGATGGTCATGGGCAGGTCATGCGGGATGAAGCGCTCGCGCCCGAAGCCCAGACGCTTGCCGATGTAGATGGCGCAGATGAGCGCGCTCACGCCCGCCGTCCAGTGCACCACCGTGCCACCCGCGAAGTCGAGCACGCCCAGCTTGAAGAGCCACCCGCCCTCGGCCCACGTCCAGTGCGCCACGGGGTCGTACACGAGCGTGGTCCACAAGAGGGTGAAGAGCACGTAGGCGCCGAACTTCATGCGCTCCACGAACGCACCGGAGATGAGCGCCGGGGTGATGATGGCGAACTTGAGCTGGAAGGCCATGAAGACCAGGTGGGGGATGGTGCCCCGCGTCTCCGTGGTCACGTTGTTCAGCATCAGGAAGTCTCCACCCCCGATGAAGCCTCCGTGCGTCTGGCCAAAGGCCAGCGAGTAGCCGAACACCACCCACTGCACCGTCACCAGCGCCATGGCGAAGAAGGAGTACATGAACGTGGCGAGTACGTTCTTGCGCCGCACCATGCCGCCGTAGAAGAGCGCCAGACCCGGCGTCATCAGCAGCACCAGCGCGGAGGCCATCAGCATCCACGCCGTGTCACCGGAGTTGGCCACGGACTCGGCTGCCTGGGCGTGCGCGAGCGCCGACGTCAGCAGGCAAAGCACCGGCGCCAAGCGCCGGATCCCTCTCATTCCTCGATAAATCTCCATGTTCGCGCAGCGTGCCTTGACGCAACGCGCAAGTCCAATCTCCTGTGTGTGTCCGCGTGACGCGGCGCACCAGCGGGCCCGGGCTCCGGGTGAAGCCCCGAAGGACTCGGGGGCCGGGTGCGGACGCACGGAAGCGGCTCGCTCCGGCTTTCCGCGTCCCACGTGTCTGGTGGTAGCATCCGTCACCCAGTCCTCATTTCACACCGCCCACCGACGGGCGGCGGGGGAGCGCATGGTCCAGAATGGCGCACCGCCACAGAGCGCACCGGCCGACGTCGGAGATCCCCTGCTCGGCCGGGTGCTCAACGACAAGTTCCGCATCGTGGAAGTGCTCGGGGCGGGGGGCATGGGACGGGTGTACAAGGCGGTGCAGTCGCCGCTCGAGCGCATGGTGGCGCTCAAGGTGCTCAACCCCCAGTACAGCGAGGGCAAGGACCCGGGCTTCCAGAAGCGCTTCTTCATGGAGGCGGCCGTCACCTCCAAGCTGCGCCACCCCAACACCGTCACCATCTTCGACTACGGCAAGACGGACGACGGCGTGCTGTACATCGCCATGGAGTACCTGGAGGGGCAGACGCTGGCGCATCTGCTCGCCAACGCGGGCGCCCTGCCTTGGCTCCGCGCGCTGAACGTGGCCCAGCAGGTAGCGCGCTCGCTGCGCGAGGCGCACCGGGTCGGCCTCATCCACCGCGACCTCAAGCCCGCCAACATCATGGTCCTCGCCCAGGAGGACGACCATGACCTGGTGAAGGTGTTGGACTTCGGCCTGGTGAAGTCCTTCCTGCCGGACCGCGACGGTCCCCAGGACGTGGAAATCACCCAGGCGGGGGTCATCCTCGGCTCGCCGCTGTACATGGCGCCCGAGCAGGCGCGCAACGTGTCCGACCCGCGCAGCGACGTGTACTCGCTGGGCGTGGTGATGTTCCAGATGATGCTCGGCCGGCCACCCTTCACGGCCCCGCAGAGCATCGACGTCATCTTCAAGCACATCAACGAGGCGCCGCCCTCCTTCACCTCCATCTGGGCCACGCACGACGTGCCCCGGGACGTGGAGACGCTGGTGATGCGCTGCCTGAACAAGCGCCCCGAGGAACGCTTCCAGTCCATGGACGAGATGCTGGAGGCCATCCGGCGCTGCGCCTCCGCCGCGGGCCACAGCGGTGTCTTCTCCGCGCCGCGCACGCTGGGAAACAGTGGCGTCATGTCCGCGCCCGCGCTCGGGGCGGAGGCCCTCTCCGGACCGAGGACCGGCCCCCTGCCCTCGCCCAACACCACGGGCGCGAACACCATGTCGTTGGACGCCTCCGTGGAAGAGGCGCCCCGCCCTTCCCGCCTGACGCTGCCCCTGGCCCTCTTCGCCATCTCGCTGCTGCTGGGCCTCGGCGTGGCCGCGGCGCTGACGCTGAGATCGCCCGAGCCCACCCCCGCGCCCGTCGCGGCGGCGCCCGAGCCAATCAGAGCGCCCGCTCCAGCGCCCGCGCCCGCCCCCGTTCCCGCAGCGCCGGCCCCCGCCGAGGTGGCGGCCGAGGACGAGAGCGACCTGGACGAGCTCACGCCGCTCGTGCCGGAACCCGGCGCGGAGATCCAATTCACCGTGTCGAGCGAGCCGTCCGGGGCGACGGTGCTGTACGAAGGCCGCGTGGTGGGCGAGACGCCCATGCAACTGCCCATGCCCCCCGGCAAGAATGGCCGCGCGAGTGCCCGTCTGACCTTCACCCTCGACGGCTACCAGCGCGCCACGGCGCTCGTCGAGGGAGCCGGGCCGGTGGTACGCTTCAACCAGAAGTTGCAGAAGAAGAGGAGCGGCTCCCGCCCCCCGGCGGACCGGAACTCCTCCGGGTATAAGGACGACCCCTACTAACAATGCTGAAGAAGATCGCCTGGAAGCGAGCCGGCACCCTGGCTCTGGTGCTGTGCGCGGGGACGGCCTGGGGTGACGCCCGCCTGGAGGCCCGCCGCCACTTCCGCAACGGCATGAGCCTCATCGCCCAGGGCCAGTACGACTCGGGCATCGCCGAGCTGCTGGACGCCTACTCCATCAAGCCCCACGCCAACGTGCTCTACAACATCGCGCGCGCCTACCAGGACGCGGGCCGTGTTCCCGAGGCCGTGGACTACTACCGGCGCTACCTCGCCGCCAAGCCGCCCGACTCGGCCCCCGTGGTCGCGACACTCGCGAAGCTGGAAGAGACGTTGGGTGACGCCCAGACGGCCCCGGCCGCCGAGGGAAACAAGTCCGGCGGGGACGCGGGACGCGCCCAGGGGCTGCCCCCCATGCCTCCCCCGCCCGCCACCACGGAGACGACCAAGACCCTCGTCGCGTTGATGGAGCGGCTGGAGAAGGCCATCGCCCGCGCCGAGGCCCTGCCCGCCGCGCCCGGCCCCACCCGGTCCACCGCGGACGCGCCTGGCGCCGCCGTGGCGCTCCAGACGGGAACGGCCCCGGGAGAGGACGAGGGAGAGGTGCCCTACGAGGAGCGCGTGGTGACGGCCAGCCGCCGTGCGCAGTCCTCGCTGGAAGCGCCCAACGCCACCACCGTCATCACCGCCGAGGACATCCGCTTGTCGGGTGCCCGGAGCCTGCCGGAGCTGCTGCGGCGGGTGCCCGGCGCCGAGGTGATGATGATGGGGCCCGGCAGCGCGAACGTGTCGCTGCGCGGCTTCAACCAGCGCCTGTCCAACAAGGTCCTGGTGCTGGTGGATGGCCGCTCCGAGTACCAGGACTTCCTGGGCATGACGCTCTGGTCCTCCATCCCGGTGTCGCTGGATGAAATCGAGCGCATCGAGGTCATCCGCGGTCCGGGCAGCGCGCTGTACGGCGCCAACGCCATGTTGGGCGTGGTCAACATCATCACCCAGGCTCCGGGCACGGGCCCGCGCGCGCGCTTCCAGGGCTACGCGGGCAGCGGCAACGTGGCGGGCGGCGACTTCGTGAGCCACGGGGGCTCGGGCGCGCTGCGCTATCGCGCCTCGGTGGCGTACACCCAGGCGAACAAGTGGAGCCGGGACTTCGCCTCGGACCGGCCCGACATGGTCATCCAGGACCCCAACCCGGACCTGGGCGTACGCAGCACGCGCGCCACCCTGGCCACCACCTACCAGTTCGACGCGGGCCCCCAGTTGGGACTGACCGGCGGCGTCAACCGTCTCTACACGGAGGCCTATCCGCTCGGCGCCCTGCGCAACTTCTACATGGACGGCGTGAGCGCCTTCGCCAAGGCGGACGCGAGCATGGGTCCGGTGAAGTTCAAGGCCTTCTGGAACCACATCTCCGCGGACTCGGGGCCGCAGTACGAGGCCCGGGGCCAGCGCTCGCTGCGCACCCGCATCGACTCCAACGTCTTCAACGGCGAGCTGCTCTTCAGCAAGTCGTTCTCGCTCGCGGGCGAGCACCAGGTGAACGTGGGCGTGGAAGGCCGCCTCAAACGCCTGGGCTGGGACTACATGGAATCGCTGCGCCAGGAGCTGCACGGCGCGGCCTTCATACAGGACGAGTGGCGGCTGGCGCGGCCCTTCCGCGTGGTGGCCTCCTACCGCGTGGACCGGCACCCGCTGCTCGACAACGGCTCGCCGGGACTGGCGCACTCGCCCCGCGTCTCCGCGCTCTTCCTGCCCTTCGAGGGGCATGCGTTCCGCGCCAGCGCCGCCTCGGCCTTCCGCGTGCCCACCTTCATGGAGAGCTACGCGCGGGTGGGCTTCCCGCTGCCGGGCGTCAACGGCGCCAACCTGCTCACCACGGGCAACCTGATGCTCAAGCCCGAGCAGCTCCTGGCCTTCGAGTTGGGCTACCGCGGCGAGGCGCCCACGCTCGGCATCGACTGGGACCTGGCGCTCTACCAGAACACCGTGCGCAACCTCATCGACCTGTCCGCCGTGGTGCCGGTGACGGCGGGTGGCGCGTGGGACGAGGCCTCGGGCACGTACGTCCTGGGCCGCTCCTTCTTCCAGAACGAGTCGGCCGTCTACACCGCGCGCGGCGCCGAGCTCGGCGTGTCCCTGGCACCGGTGGACGGCCTGGGCATCCGCGTGAGCGGCGCGCTGCAGCGCCTGTCGTCCGAGGGGGGGACGGAGTCCCTGTGCGGCCCGTGCAGCCAGGCGCCCCAGTTCAAGCTGTACGGTGGCATCACCTACCGCACGCGCCAGGCCCTGGAGCTGGGGTTGGACGTGGCCTGGTCCTCCGCCACCAACTGGGTGGAGCGCGAGCCCACGGCGCAGGACCCCACCCGCATCGAACTGTTGTCCAACGGCCTGGGCGCCTACACCGTCATCAACGCCCGCGTGGGCTACAGCCCGGTGAAGGACCGGGTGTCGGTGGCGCTCGTGGGCTCCAACCTGGGCCCCTCCCATTCCCAGCACCCCTTCGGCAACCTCATCGAGCGCCGGGTGCTCGCCCTGCTGACGGTGACGCCATGATGTCCTCTCGCCAGAAAACCCTGGGGGGCCTCGCCCTCGCGTGCGTGCTCGCCACCGGGTGCGAGCCGCCTCCGGTCGTCCCCACCGCGGATGCCCGTCAGAAGCAACTCCTGTCCCGCATCGAGGGCGAGGTGGTGGTGCAGGGCCCGGTGCGCGGCAACGCCATCGTGCTGCTCTACGATGCCACCCGGCCTCCTCCGCCCCTGGGCACGGGCCGTCCGGTGACCTTCACCGTCATCCCCCGCGAACAGCTCTTCGGACCGGCGGACCCGTCCGCGGCCGGGCCCTTCACCGCGCCCTACGCGTTCAGCCTGGTGTCTCCGGGGCGCTATCTCGTGCGCGGCTTCATCGACGCGGACACCTGCCTCATGACGGGCACGCAGCCCTGCCACACGCCGGACTTCATCCCCTGGTACACCGTCACCGGCGAACCCAACGCCGGAGACGTGGGCGGCGCCGCGCTGGACGCCTCGGGCGCGCCCCGGATCGTGGAGCTCGCGTCGAGCGAGGACGGCTCGCTGCCAGCCGCCACCCACGTCAACGTGAGCTTCTCCACCGAGAAGTCCAGGGTGCCCTTCGATCGCCCCGCCTTCTGGGTGGACGGCCCCGCGCGCTTCGAGCGCAAGACGAGCACGCTGACGCTCAGGCCGCTGCAGGTGAACGAGTCCGGGGTGGACCAGCGCCCCCCCGCCTTCTTCGTACGGCTGGTGGACGACAACAACGACAGCAATCCGGATGACGCCAATGGGGACGGCTCGTTGGACCTCTGGCCCCGCGTCGTGGTGCGCAAGCTGACCGACGCCGTGGACCCCCTCAAGCCGGCGCTACGGCTCGCCGACGAGAACGACCTGGACCGCAACGGCATCCTCGACGAGACCGGCGAGGACTACATCCGGGATAGCGGGAGCAAGGACGGACTACCGGACCTGGTGGTGCTCTCCGCGTCGCTGTCCGTGCCGTCCGAGGTGAACACCCAGCTGAATCAGAAGACCAACGGCGTCTGGAGCTTCCAACCCGTTCCCTCGCCCATCCTCACCATCACCTTGAATCCAGCGGCGATCGATGCGAGGGATCCCCGCCAGCCCGTTCGGCTGCAAACGCTCCCCTCCGGGCGCTATTCCATCACCCTCGTCCAGTTCACCGGCCAGACGTGGCGCGTGCCCAACGAATTGACCCCCGACGTGGCCCCCTCCATCGGGCTGCCCCCTGTGGCTACCCAGTCCTTCGTGATCGAGGTGCCATGATTTTCGTATCTCCGCGCGCCCTCCAGGGGAGCGCGACTTTGACTTCGAGGTGTGCGTGGGCGAACATGACGGGCAGTCTGGTCGTGAGTGGGGGGGGGGAACACTACAGGGAGGTTCTTCGATGAAGTCGGCCACCGTTGTGCCCGAATCACTGGCGACAGCTTCAGCCCGTTCCCCGGCGGCTCCTACCGAGCCCGCCCGGCCGTCGCTGTCCACTCCGGCGGTGACGCGTCCTGGTGAACCGGCTCGCCCCTTCGGAGGCATCAACGCCGAGACGGCCCGGGCCTTCACGGCCGTGGCCAACACCGAGACGCGCCCCTTCGCGCGCCCGGAGCCCGGCGTGAAGCCTCAGCGCGTGCTGCTCGTGGACGACAGCCGCTCCATCCGCACCCTGCTCAAGATCTACCTGATGGCGCGCGCCTTCGAGTACATCGAGGCGGAGTCGGCCGAGGCGGCGCTCAGGGAGCTGGACACGCAGCAGGTGGACCTCATCCTCACCGACTTCCACATGGATGGAATGAACGGCGCGGACTTCGCGGCCACGGTGCGCGCGCACAAGGATCTCAAGGTGTCGCGCATCCCCATCCTGATGATGACGGGCGATGCGAACGCCGCCGAGGTGCGCAACAAGGGCCAGAAGGCGGGCATCAACGCCTTCGTGCGCAAGCCGGTGAGCTGCGCCCAGCTCATGACGCTGGTGGACACCATCCTCCCGGCGCCCAAGAAGATCTGAACCCCCGGCGTCAGGTGGCGGGCAGCGACGCGCGGGCCCGCCGCTTGCGAACGGACTCGGCCACCCGGACGGCGAGCAGCAGGCCCAGCACGCAGGCGTACACGAGCGGCTCGGTCAGGTCCTTCTTCACCCGCCAGATGAAGTGCACCACGCCCAGGGACACGGCCACGTAGACGAGCCGGTGCAACCGCTGCCAGGTGGGAAAGCCCAGGCGGCGCACCATGCGGTTCGTACTGGTGACGGCCAGGGGTGTGAGCAACACCAGCGCCAGGAAGCCCACGGTGATGAAGGGCCGCTTCGTGATGTCCGCGAGGATGGCGCCCCACGCCAGGCCCTGATCCAACACCGCGTAGGTGAGGAAGTGCATCACCGCGTACGCGAAGCCCAGGAGGCCCAGCATCTTGCGGATGCGTAGGGGCCACGTCCACCCGAGCAGCAGCTTGAGCGGCGTGCAGGCGAGCGAGGCCACCAGCACGATGAGCGCGAGCATCCCCGTCTGGTTGAGCACGCGCTCGATGGGGTTGGCGCCGAGAGTGCCCCGCGCGAAATCGAATGCCAGGAGCGCCACGGGGGACAGCCCGCCCACGAGGACGGCGGGCTTGAGCCAGGGGTAGGGAGGCGAGGCCATGGGCGTCAGAAGTTCTCGCGCAGGTCCATGCCCGAATAGAGACTGGCCACCTGCTCGGCGTAGCCGTTGAAGGGCAGCGTGGGACGGCGGCGCAACTCTCCGATGCGGCGCTCGGAAGCCTGGCTCCACCGGGGGTGATCCACCCGGGGATTCACGTTCGCGTAGAAGCCGTACTCGCGTCCGTTGGCCAGGCTCCACGTCGTGGGCGGCCGCGTCTCCGTGAGGGAGATGCGGACGATGGACTTGATGCCCTTGAAGCCATACTTCCACGGCACCACGAGCCGCAGCGGCGCGCCGTTCTGGTTGGGCAGAACCTTGCCGTACAGACCCACCGCCAGCATCGCGAGCGGGTGCAGGGCCTCATCCAGGCGCAACCCCTCGACGTAGGGCCAGTCGAGCGTGGCCGACTTCTGACCGGGCATCTGCTTGGGATCCAGCAGGGTGGTGAAGACCACGTACTTCGCCTTGCTCGTGGGCTCCACGCGCCGCAGGAGCCCCGCCAGCGAAAAGCCCATCCACGGAATCACCATGGACCAGGCCTCCACACAGCGCATCCGGTAGACGCGGTCCTCCAGCGGGAACCAGGACTGGAGCGTGTCCATGTCCACGCGCTGGGGCTTGTTCACCTCGCCGTCGATGACGACCGTCCAGGGCCTGGGCTTGAGCGTGTGCGCGTTCTCGGCGGGGTCGCCCTTGTCGAGCCCGAACTCGTAGAAGTTGTTGTAGGTGGTGGCGTCCTCGAAGGACGTGGGCGTCTCGTCGGTGTCGTAGGGACCCTTGGGACGCGCCTTCTTGGGGGCCTCGCCCGGAGCGGCTGGCGGCGGAGCCAGGAGCCCCCCGCCATCACCACCGGAAGGCCCGTGGCTGAGCAGTTGCAACCCCGCCCCCACCGCCGTGGCCGTACCGGTGAAGAGCGCGGCGCCTTTGATGAGCTCCCGCCGGTTCAGGTACAGCGACTCGGCGGTGATTTCAGACCCAGGAGGCTCGGGCGGCAGAGGGCGCATGCCCTTTATAACGCCCGGGAACGCATCGGGTTACAAGGGAGCGTCGGTCCGAGGCATCCGGGCGGGCTCGCTCACCCGGGCATCCCGGGCGCGCCACAGCGCCCACCAGGGCGTGGAGGGCGATTGGTGGTGCTCCCAGTGGTAGCCGAAGAAGTAGCAGGAGAGCATGGCCCACGGGTGGTTGCGCGGCAGCGAGCGCGCATGGTGGGGCGCCATGTCCGGGGTGTCCGGCCGCCGATGGGGCAGGTAGGTGCCGAAATAGAAGAGCTGGAAGGTCCCCACCACCGCGGGTGCCACCCAGAAGGCCCAGATGCGCCACGGCTCCACGCCCAGCCACCCCAGCACGTTGAACTTGAGCGCCATGGTGAGGAATTGCGGCCACGTCATGTAGCGCACCATGAACGTCGCGAACCAGGGGAGGAAGGCCTGGGTCCTCGTGGAGAAGTCCGGGTCGTCCGGGCCCGTGGGATTCAGGTGGTGGGCGCGGTGATTCACCACCAGCCGCTTGTAGGACAACCCCGCGAAGAGGAAGCAGGCGAGCGTGCCCACCGCCTCGTTCACCCCCCGGTGGGGGCTCACCGTGCCGTGCATGGCGTCATGCCCGGTGATGAACAACCCCGTGCACAGGTAGGCCTGCAGGGCCATGTGAAGCCAGGCGAGCGGCGAGGCGAGCGTCAAGTCCGCCCAGACGAGCAACCAGGAGAGGTGCCCCAACCATGCCCCGAGCACGGTGAGCGCGATGAGGACTCCCCAGGGACCGCGAGGTGCGTGGTGGCGCATACGGCCTCATCTCTCATCACGTTTCGCTCGCCGTGCACGGCGAAGAGCACACGGCGAGCGAGCAGGCGACACTACTTCTTGCCCGCGGGGGGAGTCGCCCCGGAACCCGCCATGAGCTGCTCGGCGGTGACATAGCGCGGCTCGATGTCCACGGGCACCTTGGCGAGCTTGTCCAGCACGTGCTGCACCTCGGGGCGCACCACGCCCATCTTCTCGAGCAGCGCATCGGCGGCGGCGCGATCTCCGCGAGCCTGCAACTCCATGAGCTGCTTCGTGAGCGCGGTGACGGACTCGCGCACCTTGCCGGGCACCATGGCGAAGGTGCCGTCCTTGGCCACCACCACCGCGCCCGTGTCCAGGAAGTAGTTGAGCTGCAACGCCACGCCCTTGCCGTGCGCCTCGTTGATGCCGAAGCGGATGGAGCGGAACGAGGACGCCAGGAACGTCGTGTACATGGTGCGCTCGAGTTCCTTGCCGATGACGCCCTTGTCCACGAGCGACTGCAACGCCCACAGGCCGGAGATGTCCGCCTTGGCCTCCTCGATCGCGCTGGACGACGCCTGGAGCGCCTGACGCACCGTGGTCTGCTTGCCCTCCACGGTGATGTTGTGCGGCCCCAGGCCGTGCATCAGCTCGTGCATGAGGATGTGGGTGAAGAAGGCATCGAAGGCCACGTCCTTGCGATCCTTCGCCCCTAGCGCCACCTGGGCGATGGGCAGGAGCACGCGCTGGAACTTGGCCTCCTGGATGTTCTTGAGCATCACGCGCTTGGTGCCCTTCTCGGCCGCCACGCGCTCGTCATTGGGCAGGTTGTACGCCGCCGTCTGCACGCCCCGGTTGCCATCCCCCGAGGAGTACAGGCTGTTGACGACCCGGATGGGCGCGAGCGCCCCGAGCTTCGGGTTGCGCAGCTTCGGATCGATGGGCAGCGTGTTCTCCAGCCCCTGCAACTCCCCGCTGAACTTCGACAGCTTCGCCGTCTCCGCGTCATCGCGCAGGGCGATGAAGGCCTCGAAGGCGGCCTTGTAGTTGAACCACTCGTCCTCGTAGACCTCGTAGGGCCCGATGGTGGGCTCGATGCTCGCGTCGAGCTCCATCCACGCCACTTCGCTCGGGTAGTAGTCGTTGCTCAGGAAGGCATCCGCGCGCCGGGTGAGGAACGTGCGCAGCGTGGGCTGCTGGGTGAGTTCCGCGGCCTCGATGAGCAGGTGCGCCGCCCGGGCCAGCTCGCCCTGGTATTCGACGCTGTAGGGCACGGAGATGAACTTCCCGTCGGGTCCCCTGCGCAGGGTGGTGAAGAAGCCCGTGGCCTCCTTCTGCTGCTCCTCGGGCAACGACTTCACCCACTTCTCCACCTCCGCCTGGGTAGCTCCCGTCGGGTAGAAGTGACCCTCGGGAGGCTTGGCCGGCACGCCCGGAATGAAGGGCGCGTTGTGATCCAACCGCGACCAGGGGCCCTTGTTGAGCAGGAACGCATGCAGCCGCTCCTTGCCGAGGGGCGAGGTGTCCTGGACGAGATCGAGCAGCAGCGTCTCGTTGCCCGCCCAGGCCTGGCGCAGGAAGAGCGCGTCCATGATGCGCGCGGCCTGGAGGGTCTTCACGAGCGCTTGGCGCTCGGTGTCGGGCAGCTTGGACACATCCGCCTGGATGTCGACGGGGGCGAAGCGCGCCGTCATGCGCTTGAGCTCGGGCGCCGTGGGCAGGCGCAAGGGAGTGGACATCTCGGCGGCGCCAGCGGCACCCGAGCCGAGCACCGCAGCGGCGGCGAGAGAGAGGAAGGTGCGATTCATGGCCGCCCTTTTAACCCTCGGACCCCGGTGTGGACAGCAAAGCCCTGGAGCACCCCGTCGCCCTTCCAACGAAACAATGAATCCATGTTAAACAGACTAAGTTGTTCTACCCTCATTGAGAGAGTCCTCGCGCATGAAGCGGAACCTCCTCGTCCTCGCACTCGTCCTGACGGCGCTCGGCCCCTTTCACGCCCGCGCCCAGAGCAGTCTCGTCGTCTTCGGCGACAGCCTGAGTGACAACGGCAACAACGGCGTCGCCACGAGCGGCCCCACCACGAAGCCGAGCAGTCAGATTTCCGGCACCTGGGTGAAGCAGCTCGCCGCCCAGTTGAACCTGCCGCTGACGGCGTCCGACAACGGCGGGACGAACTACGCCCGGGGTGGCGCCGTCACCAGCGGGATGAGCACCCAGCTCAATGCCTATCTGGCCACCCAGCCCACGGACACCGCCACCGCGCTCTACGTCCTGTGGGGCGGTGGCAACGACATCAACTACAAGGCGAGTGCCAATCCCTTCGACACCGCGGGCATCAAGGCCGCCGCGACCACGGCCGCCAACAACATCACGGGGCAGATCCGCAAGCTCGCCCAGGCCGGCGCCCGGTATGTCCTGTGGGTCAACATGCCTCCGCTTCACAAGACCCCCGCCGCCCTCTCCGTTCCCGGAGGCCTGGGCAAGACGGTGCTCGAGCCGCCGACGGTCCAATTCAACACCCTCTGGACCCAGTCCCTGACGAAGCTGCGTCAGGAGTTTCCCGGCCTCACGCTCATCGGCATGGACGCCCACGGCGTGTTCAACACGCTCATCGCGAGCCCCTCGTCCTACGGACTGAGCAACGTCACCGGCACGTGCAAGGGCAAGACGGTCAACCCGGACACCTACCTCTTCTGGGACGACATCCACCCCACCAGCTACACCCACGGCCTCTTCGCCGACTTCGCCTACGATCTGCTCGCACAGCAGGCCGCGTTCACGAGCGACGACGCCGAGGCTCAGGGCGCGGGGCGGTAGGTCCCGAAGCTCCAGACATTGCCCTCGAGATCACACGCCGCGTAGTCACGAGAGCCGTGATCGGTGTTGAACGGCTCCTTGACGATGGTGGCGCCAGCGGCCCGGGCGCGGGCACTGTGCGCGTCGATGTCGGCCACGTACACGTAGGGCGCCATGCCCCCCGCTCCGCCAAGGACGTCGTCCTTGACGCTGCCCATCATGAAGAGGCCATTGCCGAAGCGCAGCTCCGCGTGGGCGATGGTCTCATTGGGACCGGGCACCACCAGGTGCACCTCGAAGCCGAAGGCGGCGCCGAGCCACTTGATGGCGGCGGGCGCGTTCTTGTAGCGCATGCACGGGTAGAAGGTCGGGGCGCGGCTGGCGTCGGTCTGGCTCATGGGGAGCTGCCTCTCGGGGACACGGGAGTGCGTCGTCTCCGGAAACATACGGGTGGCCCACACCACCGCGGAGGACAAATTCAACCCGAGCCCCCTCTTCGTCCGATATGAGGCCGCACCGCGCACCAGGTGCCTGATACCGGCGGAAGGACAAGTCCCATGCTCTCGAGCTTGCTGTGGGTGATGTTGACGCAAATTGCCTGCACGCCCGGAGAGACGTCCCTGGTGTGTAGCTGCAAGGCGGGCATGGTGAGCGCCTGCGTGACGCTCGCGGCGGATGACACGCGCAAGGCCGCCCAGGTGTTGGACCAGGTGCAAGAGGCCCTGGAGCAAGCCTCGTTGATGACGGGCGAGGGAGACGAGAACAAGACGAAGCAACTCCAGGCGACGGCGGAGTCCTTGTCCCAGTCACTCGGCTCCTCCGAGCCTCCCCAGTGCAAGGGCCAGGAGCACCACCTCATCTCCCGTCCCATCGCCAGGCAGCTTTCAAAGCACCCCACGCTCAGGGGACTCTACACACCTCGGGATCCGCGCTTCGTGGCTCGGGCCAGGGACGAGCAAGCGCACTGCGGCTACCAGCAATGGCACCGCGACGTGGACGAGGAAGTCATCCGCTGGCTCAATGGAAACTCCAAGGCCACGCCCCAGGGGTTCATGGACAAGTTGCGCGACATCTACAGCCGCCCCGAGATGAAGGCGAGGTTTCCCGATGGATTCTAAGACCGCTGCCTCTCCGCGCTTCTTCGTTCTGGAAGAGGGTGCCCCCCGGTCTCGCTACGACACGGATGTCGACCCGGTCGAGCCCGAAAATCTCGCGGATGCACCTCGCTGCCCACGATGCGGCGATTTTATTGGAATGCTGACCTCGCTCCCACCTCATCGGGTCGAACTGGAACTGCATGGGGAAGAGCTCGGCGACTTCATTCGCTGTCCGGGATACGAGCGGCTCCTCTCCGAGCGCCTCGCGGAGTCCTTCCGCGCGGAGGGGCTCACCGGATTGGAGGGCTTCCACCCCGTCGAGGTCGTCCGGGTTCGCTGCATGAGGAGGAGGCCACTCAAGCCGCTCACCGTGCCTCGTTACTACATCGTCTCGCCCTGCTTCGGCCGGGCGATGGTGGATGTGGTGCTCAACCGTGTGCGCGTCTCCAAGCCGCCCACCTGCATGGAGTGCCGTTCGACGGGTATCGATGCCATCCACGGTTTCGTCCTGGAGCCGGACACCTGGGGAGGCGAGGACATCTTCCGCCCTCGCGGCATGCAAGGCGACCTCGTCGTCTCCGAGCGCTTCAAGGACTTCGTCGAGCGGCACGGATTCACGAACATGCGGCTCACTCCCACCGAGCAGTTCGTGTGGGACCCCTCCAATCTCGGACCCGCGCCCCTGCCCACGGCGTGAGCCGAGCTCAAGGACAAGTCCCATGCTCTCGAGCTTGCTGTGGGTGATGTTGACGCAGATTGCCTGCACGCCCGGAGAGACGTCCCTGGTGTGTAGCTGCAAGGCGGGCATGGTGAGCGCCTGCGTGACGCTCGCGGCGGATGACACGCGCAAGGCCGCCCAGGTGTTGGACCAGGTGCAGGAGACCCTGGAGCAAGCCTCGTTGATGGCGGGCGAGCGAGACGAGAGCAAGACGCAGCAACTCCAGGTAGTGGCGGAGTCCTTGTCCCAGTCACTCGGCTCCTCCGAGCCTCCCCAGTGCAAGGGCCAGGAGCACCACCTCATCTCCCGTCCCATCGCCAGGAAGTTGGAGGAGCACTCCTCACTCAAGGGACTTTACAAGCCCAGGGACCCACGCTTCGTCGCACGAGCCAGGGACGAGCAAGCGCACTGTGGTTACCAGCAGTGGCACCGTGCTGTGGACGAGGAGGTCATCCGCTGGCTCGATAGGCATTCCAAAGCCACGCCCAAGGATTTCATGGACAAGTTGCGCGACATCTACAGCCGCCCTGAGCTGAAGGTGAGGTTCCCCAATGGCTTCTGAGGCCTCCGTCTCCCCACGCTTCTTCGTCCTGGAAGAGGGAGTCCCCTCATCCCGTTACGATGTCGACGTGGAGAAGGCCGAGCCCGTCAACCGTGCGGATGCTCCTCGCTGCCCACGCTGCGGCGATATCATCGGGTTGCTGACCTGGCGCGCCCCCTACCGGGTCGAGCTGGAACTACACGGGGAGGAACTTGGGGACTTCATCCGAAGCACAGGGTACGAGCGGCTCATCTCCGAGCGGTTCGCGGAGGCCTTCCGCGCGGAGGGGCTCACCGGATTGGAGGGCTTCCATCCCGTCGAAGTCGTCCGGGTTCGCTCTATGAGGAAGAGACCTCGTCAGCCACTCGCCGTGCCCCGCTACTCCGTCGTCTCGCCCTGCTTTGGCCGAGCGGCAGTGGACCTGGTGCTCAACCGCGTACGTTTCTCCAAGCCCCCCACCTGCACCGAGTGCCGTTCGACGGGTATCGACGCCATCCACGGTTTCGTCCTGGAGCCGGACACCTGGGGAGGCGAGGACATCTTCCGCCCGCGCGGCATGCAAGGCGACCTCGTCGTCTCCGAGCGCTTCAAGGACTTCGTCGAGCGGCACGGATTCACGAACATGCGGCTCACTCCCACCGAGCAGTTCGTGTGGGACCCCTCCAATCTCGGA